>SDBT01009717.1_pt1 | contig 15580 bp, 13 predicted proteins | sample 2277101 | NCBI WGS metagenome assembly SDBT01 (sample SAMN10404973, study PRJNA504765) | marine sediment metagenome | isolation source: marine sediment core GS10_PC15, 103 cmbsf | place: Arctic Ocean: Southern Knipovich Ridge | collected 2010 | reverse complement strand
GAAGAGATTTTTGCAGCTCTTCCAATTATTTCAATAATAAAAAGTGCTCCAACGGGATAAATGGTAAGAAGAAGAAAATCAATTATATCTACATCCAAATGTGACATTTTGTATCTGAGATGAGTTTATGGTATAATTTAGTCTTCCAGCCGAACCTTCATTGCCATGTTTTTTGCAATTAATGCATGAGCATTTTCATATGGCAGAGTAGCAATATCCTCAGTTTTGAAGGGACCGTATTTCTTAAGATCTGTGCCAACAATTTGTTCCACTTCTTTGAGAAATCTTAGTACAATTAATTTTGTTTTGTGATTTTGTGATATTGATTCAAGTAATTTTGATCTTCCATTTAACGTAGCAGAAAGAATCATTTCTGTTCTTTCTCTGATTTCTTCCTCCCTATCTAGCACAAACTTTTCTTCATCAAGAAGATTTGAAAAGTCTAGGTTTTCTGAACTTTTTGCCTTTTCTAGGCGGATGTTTAGGAGAAGGGATGTAAGATTTGTAATAATATTAACTAGATTCTCTTTGATTTTTGCTTCTATGTTATCATACTCTTCTCTTTTTAATTTCCCGATAAAATTAGAAATTAAAATGTAAAGATTAGAGTCTATTTCTTGTATAGCCTCATTTTCAGTTTCGCGTAAAACAATAACATACAATGAATTGATATCAATTTCTTTGGAGCCGGACATTTCTTACCTAATCCTTAAATGCTGTGTGTATTTGTGTTAGCTTAGAGGTGTTAAATTGCCGTATAAGGTTAGTCAAGGAAAGCCGATCCAGGTAGTTTATTCCATTGATGAGGTTTTTTCAAAGATTCAGCATGAAGGGATAAAGTTTATTGATTTACAATTTACGAGCTTGACAGGAAGGTTTCACCATACAACAATCGCAACTGATACGTTTACAACCCAACAAATGAGGGATGGCTTGCCAAAACTTGATGGCTCTTCTATTGTGGGGTTTACCACCATTGATGATTCTGATCTTGTCATAAAGCCAGATCCAAATACCTATGCTATAATTCCCTGGATGACTGTGAATAAAACAGCAAGATTGTTGTGTGATGTTTATTGGGGAATGGGAAGAGGGCGTTTAGAAAGAGACCCAAGAGGAATTGCACAAAAAGCAGAAATCCATCTAAAGGAACAAGGATTTGAATACAGTGTCTGGGGTCCAGAAATTGAGTTTTTTGTTTTTGATAAAGTTCATTGGGATGTCTTAACTCCGTACAAAGGTCAGTCATATTCAATTGAATCCATCGAATCTCCTTGGAGTGAAGAAGGAACAGGCTATCCAATGGGACTTCAAGAGGGGTATTACCCCAGCACACCGTCTGATACGCTTACTCATTTTAGAAATGAGTGTGCAGATATTTTGAATACACATTTTGGAGTTTTGTGTGACAACCATCATCATGAGGTAGCTACGGCGGGTCAATGTGAGATAGACATCAGACACGATTATCTTACAAATGCTGCTGATGCGACTCAGTCATACAAGTATGTTATTCGAAACGTCGCAAAGCAACATGGGAAGGTAGCAACCTTAATGCCAAAACCCATTGCAATGGACGCCGGATCTGGCATGCATACAAACGTAAGTTTATGGAATAAGAAGAAAAATATGTTTTATGATCCAGATGACGATATAGAGTTAAGTCAAGTTGGCAGATATTTTTGTGGGGGTATACTTGAACATGCAAAAGCATTGTGTGCATTTGCGAATCCTACTACAAACTCTTACCATAGACTTGTGCCCGGTTATGAGGCTCCAGTTTACATAGCATGGAGCGGACGTAACAGATCAGCAATTGTTAGGGTTCCATTGCATTTCAAAGGTGAAGAATATGCGTTTCTTAAGCGATTAGAGTTTAGAGCTCCCGATCCTGCTTCAAATCCATACGTGGTTTTTTCATCAGTATTAGCTGCGGGGTTGGATGGAATTAAGAAGAAAGCTGACCCGGGAGACGAAGTACGTGAAGATATTTACAAAATGACAAAAGCAGAACGCAACAAAAAAGGAATTGGAGTCTTGCCTTCTAATCTTGGTGATGCCCTAGATGAGCTTGAAACGGATAGAAAGTTCCTAAATCCCATATTTCCAAATGATGTGATTGATAAAATTATAGAGCTTGAGAGAAAGGATCAACGTGAGATTTCTATTAGGCCTCATCCTCATGAATTTTACCTTTATTTTGATGTCTAGTTCTACCTAAAATCTTCCAGTAATTTGGAATATGAAAAAAAGAGAAATTCCAATCAATGCAAATCCCCCTCCCAGAAAGATTTCTCTTTTGCTTTCTGAAGTAACTGCTTTGAAAACTAAAACTCCTCCCGCAAGACCTACAAACAAAATTATCACTCCAATTACCACGTTATCAAAACTCGTATCAGTAATCAATGGATGAAAAAAGCCAGAAAGTAATGCAAAAAATACTACCAAGTAGATGTATTTTACACTGGCTAGAGTTTTAGATCCAAGCTTGCTCATTAAATCACGTAAATTTGGTAATCAATAAAGTTTTGATGAAATTCAAAAATCTTGTTGAATTACATGTCGCCCATGTCAGGCATTCCACCCATTCCTGGCATGCCGCCGCCCATTCCACCCATTCCTGGCATGCCGCCACCCATTCCTCCTCCAGCACCTGGTGGTGGACCTGCGGATTTAGCTGAGGCAACAACATCATCAATTCTAAGAATCATGCATGCAACTTCAGTAGCAGCAGTGACAACTTGTTTTTTCACTGATAATGGTTCGATGATATCACTTGATTTCATGTTGGCAAGATTAGTTTTTACTACATCAATTCCAATCCATTTTTCTCCTTTGATTTGTTTTGAGCGCAAGGAAGTAAGAGTATCAATAGCATCCATGCCTGCGTTTTCAGCTAATGTCAGAGGAATTGTTTCTAACGCGTCGGCATATTTTTCAGCTGCTAACTGTTCACGTCCCTCTAGGGATTTTGCCCAACTTCTTATTTTGGTTGCTGCAAAAGTTTCAGGAGCGCCACCGCCAGCTACAATTGAGGGGACTTGCATTACATCTTTGATAACCATTAAAGCATCATGCACTGATCTTTCAACCTCGTCGACCACTCTCTGAGAACCGCCTCTTAACAAAATAGTTACAGATTTAGGATGTTTACATCCCTCAACGAAAACCCATCTATCTTCTTCAATTTTCCTTTCTTCTACTATTTCAGCCGATCCCAGATCTTTTTCAAATAAATCGTCTAGGTTTGTTACAATTCTTGCATCAGTTGCTTTTGCTAATTTGGTAAGATCACTTTCTTTGATTCTTCTAATGGCCAAAACTCCTGCTTTTGCAAGATAGTGTTGAGCCATATCATCAATGCCTTTTTGACAAAGAACAACATTTGCTCCAGAACCAATAACTTGATCTACCATGTTTTTTAGCATCCGATGCTCTTCATCAAGAAATGCTTTTAGTTGCTGGGGGTTTGTGATGTTAATTTTTGCATCGGTTTCAGGTTTACTTATTTCTAGGGCGGTATTTATCAGAGCGATTTTTGCATTTGTGATTGTTTTTGGCATTCCTCCATGAACTATCTCTTTATCAAGAACTATTCCTTGTATGGTTCTAGAATCTGATATTGAACCTCCTGCTTTCTTTTCTACTTTAATGTCATCAATATCAATGGAAAATTTTTCCCCCTCCTTATTTGCTACTGCAAGAACGGCTTTTACGGTTAAATCTGCTAACTCATTTGAGAGCTTGCTAACAAGTTTTGTTTGCATTGCGGTTTTAGCTATTTTAAGTAAGACGTGTCTATCATTGGGAGAAACTTCCTCCGAAATTTCTTGTAAATATTGTAGCGCTTTTTTTGATGCTTTTCTATAACCGTCCACAATTATTGTTGGATGGACATCTTGGTTTAGTAATGATTCTGCATTTTCTAGTAGCGAGCCAGCTAAAATAACTACTGATGTGGTTCCATCGCCTACTTCACTATCAGTGGTCTTTGAAATTTCCACAAGCATTTTCGCTGCAGGGTGTTGGACATCGATTTCTTTGAGAATCGTTGCACCATCATTTGTGATAGTTACATCACCCATAGAATCTACAAGCATTTTGTCCATTCCAAGAGGACCTAGACTAGTACTAACAATCTCAGCAATAATCTTGGCAGCTTGAATATTGTTTTTTTGAGCATCACGGCCTTTCCTTTCTGTAGAACCTTCTTTAAGCAAAACAATTGGTAAGGATCCTCTTGCAGTTTGAACACTCATATCGAGAGAAAAAATTAATTCCCTTATTATGTTTTAGTATGGAGCCGTGACTATTAAATCGGTGTTTTTAAATGGGGAAAATAAATTGGCAGAATATGGCCAAGTCCTCAAATAAAGAATCATACAACAGAATTTTCACAATGTTAAAAGACCATAACAAGTTGTTTGAAAATTCAATTCCATTAATAGCAAGTGAAAATATTCCCAGCCCTGCTGTTCGTGAGGCGATAATTTCTGATTTTGGAAATAGGTATGCAGAGGGGTGGCCTGGTGAGAGGGTCTATGCAGGTTGTGTGTACATTGATAAGGTTGAGTTTGAATGTATGAGGCTTGCAAAAAAAATCTTCAAAGCCGAATTTGCTGATGTTAGACCCATATCTGGAGTTGTTGCAAACCTTGTTGTTTATTCTGCCTTTACTAATCCAGGAGATATTATGCTTGCTCCGTCTATTCCTGCCGGAGGACACATTTCTCATGGTAAAAAAGAACATTCAGGAACAGCTGGCCTCGTTCATGGATTAGAAATAGAATTCTACCCGTTTGACGCTGAGGAAATGACAATTGATGTAGATAAAACAAAGAAAAAGATACAAGATCTCAAGAAGGCCAATCGTTTACCAAAGATGGCAATGTTTGGAGGATCATTATTCTTATTTCCACACCCAGTAAAAGAGCTCTCAAGCTTTCTAAAATCATATGGAATGCATATCAATTATGATGCTGCTCATGTTGCGGGTTTAATTGCTGGGGGAATGTTTCAAGATCCTCTAAGAGAGGGGGCTGACACTATTACTACGAGTACACATAAAACATTGTTTGGTCCTCAAGGGGGACTGGTATTGAGTTTTGAAAAATATGCAGAGGTTATTAAAAAGGCAACATTTCCAGGTCTTACTAGTAGTCATCACATTCACCACATGGCTGCAAAAGCTATAACTTTTGCAGAAGTATTAGAGTTTGGAAAAGATTATGCAAAACAAGTTATTAAAAACGCAAAGGCACTAGCAGAATATCTTAATGGTTTTGGTTTTAAGGTACTTGGGGAAAGAAGAGGTTTTACAAAATCGCATCAGATTGTATTTAGTGTTTTAGATTATTCTGATGGGGGCAAGATTGAAGTTGAGTTAGAAAAAGCAAACATTATCGTAAATAGGCAACTGATACCAGGTGATATCAAGGCAGGCAGAAACTACTTCCATCCTGGAGGAATTAGACTTGGAACATCTGAAATTACAAGGCTTGGAATGCGCCAAGCCGACATGAAAGATATTGCATCATTTATCAAACAAATAGTTATTGATAAAAAAGATCCAAAGAAAATTCTCTCCAAAATTAAATCATTTCGAAAAGATTTTCAAAAAGTGCATTATTGTTTTGACAAAAAGTTAAGTGCTTACGAATACGTTAAACTAAGATAAAATCATTGTCTAGCATAATCAGTCAGCAAAGCTTGATCGCCATCGCTTTTTCCAAAAACTAAATCGATTTCATCAGATAAAGCTATAATTCTTCCTTTCTGATATGTACTCATTTTATATTTTTCAATCAAACGTTTGGCTAACTTTAGATATTTTTCTACTGAGGCTCTTGTAATTGTTTGAATTAACTTATTACCACATATACAATGTTGTAAAAGTGGCAATCTTCTGTAGCTTCTACCACAAGCTGTACATCTGAAACTCTGCCTGGCATATGCTCTAAGGTTTCCCATGATGTCGGGTATAAGATGGGTTGAAATCACATTAGACACAATTTCGTTTGTATCTACAACATCTATGAGATTAGCATTTTTTATTTGCATATCAAATTTGTCTAGCATAGAACCAAGAGTTGAGTATGCACTTCGTGATTTTGAGGATGTGAGTTTAGAAGTTTGATGAGTATAATGATAGTCATAAAATTGTTCTTTTGTTTCTAATCTAGATTTTATGATTTCCACTGAGGTGACATCAGATGCTTTTTGTTGGGATTTGGTTGATTCAAAAAATGATAGTGGAAAAAATTTTGTTACTTCTAGATTGTGTGCTTGTGGCTGCGATTCATGGGGCAATACTAAAGGCTGAATAAGAAGAGGGGCATCCATTAGTCCCCCAATTCTATCTGATAGAAATTGTCTTGAAAAGTTCAAAAGACTATCCATTAAGAGCATAATTGAATCAGCGTCTCCATCTGCATCACGTCTTTTTGCAGAATGCCAGTTGGGGGTAGCAAAGCAAACATGAGTATCTGAAAAACCAATAATTCTTCCAACAATTCCAACAGAAGTGTGTGGAGCTAAACCAATTATGAGATGGCCAATTAACTCCTCTATGTTTTTTATATTATAGAATGCAGGTTTACCATAAAACTTATTCAATTCGTCATCAATATACTTGGATATTTTAACAAGGTATTTTCCACTTTCAATTGGAATGATGACATCCTGCATTCGTAGTTCTACAAATTGGTTTGAATTAGAAAGCGATTCGCCATTTAGATCGTGAGTATAACCAAGTTCTTTTAATTTTTGAATTGACGTTCCAATCCATGAGGGTTTGAAATGAGTCAATGGAGAATTTGTTGCGTCGAATCTAACTGTTCCATCTTTGAAAACTGTTAGACCATAACTCTGTCTAATCAGTCCTTTTTCAAGGGGTTCTGCAATTCTATCTTGATTAATAAGTTCTTTTACACCCTTGAATGGTTCTTGTACTCTTTTTCCAATTTTTTCTTGAATGGTTTTTAGGTTGTTTTTTAATGGAAATGGTTGATACAAATGGGTTAAAGTGTTTTTTTTACATTTTTCACAAAATAATGAATTCAAAGTATTTCTGCAGTTAGGACAAACGTGAGCAACCGATGTCTTTTCATTACATTTGTGACATTTTATGCTGATTGAGAGCTCATTACATTTTGTGCAAATTCGATTGAAAATGTTTGTGTAAAAATTGGGGTGGTTTGATGCCTTTATCAAGTCACGAGTTGCTCCCCCTTTTTGTCCTACTGGAAAGAGCACATGAACTGGGGGTTTCATTTGTCTTGGAGCAGCTTTTTCAGGTCTGCCGATTCTTACTCCAATAGATGTTGAGAATTTATTACGTAAAATGATTCCAGATGTTTGAGAAATTATTTTTGGGACAGGAAGTGATTCTTTTTTGTTAATTGGTTTTCTAAAAAGTAAATTAAAAAAAATTTTTGCTTCTATTCCCTCTAAAACTATACTAGTATCCTGAATTTTATGAGGAACCCCAAGCTTTTCTAAAATTGGTTTACACGTAATTGGGTATTGAATTGATTTTTCTTGAATTTTAGTTGGTTGTAAAATTTCATAAAACTCTTCTAATGAAATTTGTTCCCAAAAATAAAGGTATTTTGGATGCAGTGGAATTTTGAATTTAAGAGACAGGTCTAATGCTTCATCAAAGGTAGGTGTTTTCTCAAGAAATTGTGTAATGAATTCATTCTGAAACTTGCCCTCTTTTATTATCTTTCTCAGTTCTTCAATCCAAAATTCTTCTACAAACCCCGAGGGAACTAACCTTGCGTTGTTTTCTAAAAAATCACCAAAAGAGATTAGGATGTCACCGAGATGTAGAATTTTTTCAATATTATTTTTAATACTGATTCCATGTGGTACATCTTTTATTTTCACTACATCGCCATTCTTGAGTTGGACAATTGGGGTTTCGATCGAGTCCACAAAAGCTACGGTCGCTCCTTTTCCAGGCATGTTGAGTTTAACTTGTGTACCAACAACAATTACGTGGTCTAAAATTTCAGCGACCACAGGATGAAAACCGACTGCAGCAAAGCCAGTATTACACGCACGGCCGTATCTTAATCTAAATCCACCCAGTTTGTTTGCCATGGATAAGACCGATCTCCCCGTGATGACATCCCTCATTCTTTTTGCGGCTGCATCCCCCTGATCGTCTTCTGTTTGAATGGCCCCTCTTAGATCATTAAGCCAATCCCATCCATCAAGATTATAAAGCTCGATTCTTTTCACAAGTTTTTTGGATCTTCCAATCAATCCATCATTGAGTATACGTAATGCTCCTCCCCTAACTCGATCTGTTTTGATTCTAGTCATGTTTTTATGATTAATAACTTCGTAAGGATCGGTATCTACTCCATCAAGCTCTACTGGAAGATTTGAAATGGTCTTGATAATATCCTCGTCTAATACATGAAATTGAAAGCTGCCTACTTCTCTTTCATAGATTCTTAATTCTTCAACAAATCTTCCAGTTTCATCGTCAAATGAGTTTGCTTGATATTTTGCAAGATTGGCAGTTTTTCTTACATGATCAGCTATTAGCATTGTGACTGCAGATTCTGTTCCGCCTGCTGAACGCATGGGTCCTGCAATTGAAATAGACAAATACTCAGAACCGTCTTTGTTTTTCTTTATTTTTACCTCTGAAATTCCTTGAAGAGGGGCAATTGTAACTCCTTCAGTGACAATGGCAAGTCCAACACGGACTGCTGACTCTAATCTTTCTTCAAGGGAAGAGTTTGGTTGAATGTATTTTCCTAAAGCAATGTCTTTTGAAAGAATTAGAGCAGAAAGCTCTTTTCCGTGTGTTTTAAGAAGCTCCCTTAAAGGTTCAACGATATCAATATCGTGCATTTTTGTAACGCGGTCAGCCAAATCAAATGCTATTTTTGGTTCAATTATTCCTGAAGAATCTACAAGCGTAGATTTAGCTTTAGCTGCTTTTTCAAAAATATGATAGGTCTCTTTTGAAAGTTTTGAATAATATTCTGAATAATAATCAGGAATGTCCACATCTATAATTCTGGACAAGGCATTGTTTTGAGACATCTATTATCTTATCTCGTAGGGCTTTGAATTGCTTTTGTTATTTGTTCCAGTTTTTTGAGATTGCCACCTTTTTCTAAAAAGGTTCCAATAACCAGTGCGTCAGCTCCAGCCTTAACAATGTTTTTTGCGGTTTTAGCATCTCTAATTCCACCTCCTACAATGATAAAGCCATCAAAAATGCTTCGAACCGTTTTAACCATTTCTGGCCTTACGCTAGATTTTGCGCCTGAGCCTGCTTCGAGATACACGAATCTCATTCCTAGAAACTGAGCTGCTAGTGAATAAGCTGCTGCAATATTTGGTTTATCAAATGGAATGCCTCTGGCCGAACCTACAAACCATGCCGAGGTGCCTTCTCCTATTATTAAATAGGCCGTAGGCAAAGGTTCTAATCCAAATTTCAATACTGCAGGAGCTCCAAGTGCCTGAGCCTGAGAAACAAAATATGGGTTTTCGGAGTTAAGGAGAGAGCTAAACAAGATTGCGTCAGCCCCAGGAACAACACCGGTAATGTTGCCTGGAAAGAGAATTAGTGGGATTTTAATGGATTTTTTTAGGTTTTTGATAATCTTTGCCATCTGGATTTGATCAGTCGCGGAGGAGCCTCCTACCAATATTGCTGAAACACCAATTTTTTCAACTTTTTTTGCAAGGGTGACTGCTTTGGAATTTTTTGAAGTTTCAGAATCTATAAGAACAAAAATTAATGCTTTCTTTTTCTTTAATTGTAATTTTAGGTAATTCTCAACACGATTACTAGCCATAACTGTCGTTTGAAGGGTGCTCTTTAAAGTTTAATTAGAATATGGGTATACAGATTTGTATAGCTTTGCCAGAGGGGGAAAGAACAAATTTTAATAATATTATAAGGAATATTATCAAAAAATCGTTGTTTACTGAAAGACAAATTGAAATTATTCTAAATCAAAAGAATCTTTCCCAAAACAAGTTTAACATAACAAAAGGGGCATATTACAGGCAGGTAAGTCAGTCTAGGCGCAAGTTAATGGCGTTATTATATTCAATTGTTTTGCTTCATGGTTTAGGAATATTATTGCCTGATGATAATGATGTGATGTCAAAGTTATCAGAGAGAATTGTGGTGATAAAAGATGGTGATGTTTTTTCAGAAAGAGAAGAGCAGATCATGGTTGTGATAGATCGTCTCATAAGTCAAATCTGTGAGATGTGATTTCATGTAAAACCGTCCAAGAAATTTAGTTTTTGTCGTGATTGATGATGATGTTTTTGTTAGTGTAAAATGTAAAATTATGTTGTTCTGTCATGATAAATCACAATTCACTAATCAAATGTGATGTTAGTAGAAATCCCCGATCCTGAAGTGATTTTAGGAATTTTGGCAGCGTTTTTTGTTGGACTCTTCGGGTTGTATTTCTATATTAAGATTAAACCATACATAAAATTCAAACCTGGCACAAATGATCCCTCCCATCAGGAACGGCTAGAATATTATGAAAGGCAGTTAATTGATATGAAAATTCGGTTAGATGCTCTTGATTTAGAGGATGTAAACACAAAGTTGTACGATTCCATACCCAAATCTAATCAAGTTGTCGAACAGTTGTCCAGTAGAGAAGCTAATAAAGGCAAGCGTGAGGTTGTTGAAAAGAATCACTCTCAGGAAGAACGCTTACCAAATATGGGCTATCAAAATGTTACAGAATATGTCCTAGGATTAATCACAGACAAATCAATGACATCACGTGACATCCAAATCACGTTAGGAAGAAGTAGGGAACATACATCAAGGTTGATGAAGAAATTATTTGAGGATGGTTATGTTAAAAGAAATTCCAACTCAAAACCATACACCTATTCAATCACTGAGGGGGGAAAAGAAAAACTAGGGTTAATGAAATCTGTGCCTGTCGCAAACTAATTGTGTTTTTGTAAAATTTGAAAGTTTGTTTTCTTTCTTTTGTTTGAATGTTTATTATAATGTGTAAGTTAATTAATTTAATTAATTTATATATTATGGTTTTATTATTATATTGTGGATTCAGAGCGACAAGAAATTTTGGTTAAAATAACTCCCGCAGGTACAATTTCTTTACCTAAACAATTCCGTAGGCATATGGATTTGCAAAAAGGGGATTATGTGAAAGTGATTTTAGAAAATAATTATTTAGTTGTGAAAAAGGCTATAATTTCCTAGTTTGTGGGGCGTTTTTGTGCTAGCCTGATGGTTTGATAAGCCCACGCTCGGCCTGATTTTGAACGCTCAATCTTGCCTTTTGAGTTAAATCTCGATAGGTAGGTCGAAACCACGCTTAATTTTATAGGCTCGTTATATTCATCTTCATACTTTTCTAGAATTTCATTTGAGGTGAATTTCCCTATTGGGAAGTGTTTATCTATAATATTCCAAATTTTGGCTCCTATAGTATCAAGATTTGTTGTTTCGGTACCCTCTTCAATATTCATTAAATCCATTATCTCAAAGACTTTGAGGATTTTGTCTCTTGTCACATTACCCTCTAATTTTATATCATATTTTGTTCCGTCAGTATCTTCCATATCTATACGGATTCTTTTTCTAGCCATTGTGGGTATTCAGGATCTGTGCTTTACACTTGAATAGTTCCAATGATAGTTGTTAACTAATTGATTTGTTAACTTTGACTGTGTGGCCCATGCCTAGAGATTTTTTTTATATTAACAATATTTTATGGTTTTTTTACAAATAAAAACTAATTTCACGCCTGGAGTGGAAAGAAGAGGGTTAAGTTTTTGTAATTAACGTTGTTAACGACGAATTTCACGCCCAGAGTGGAAGTTTTGGGGTCATGTTGAGATTTTTTACCTCCCAACTTAACATTAGATTAACTAGTTGTTCACATTAAACACACAGCCTAACATTAACCATCTTACCTATCCTATTATGGAATAAAGTGGTTCATGCCGTTTTACTCATACTATAACGCATTTGTTGGGATTTTTACCAACGCTTTATTCCAACTTTTTTAACATTATGATTATTCATTAAAAATGGATTAATATGAATATATTTCAATGAGTTGGGTTTATTATGATATAAAAGTAAAGAATTCCTTATTTATGATGAATACTTATACAAAGTACGGGTTAACCGTGCATTTCCCAAAGGGATGGTGAGACATTGATTCATCGGATCCATCCCTTTACAACCTGGAAGGGGGGATGTACTCAGCCTTTCATCTACCCCTCTTCTAGAATCCAACTATCACACACAAAAAAACAGATATGAAAAGAGTGTCTCCTTTGTAATCATACTAACCAATAATGGGTTTAACCATCTTCAACTTAACAATAAATTAACTGGTTGTGAATGATTTATTTTTTAATGCCAAAAACTACACCCAAAAAAAGGTGTTGTTTAAAGGGACACACCTATATTTCCATTCTTTAATTTTTAATTTTTTTTAAAAATAAACTAAATAATTATAATATAATCAATTTGTTTTCTTAAAGTCAATAGAAATGAAGGTGTGTGGATACGATCAGAATATGTCAACACAAACGATCCGCCTTGTAAAAAAAACCCAGAGGATCCATTGAAGTGTTAATGATAGATCCTCCAGATCCTGAAAATGAGCATAACGACTATAGACCCAATAGAAAAACTATTGGATGCCGCAGTTTCCGGAAAATCCCTAATTAAGAATAGGACCATTTTACACCATACATTCATACCAAATAATATACCTCACCGTGACTTAGAGCAAGAAAAAGTCACACAATCCCTTCTTCCAATTCTTAAACAATCTCGTCCCTCCAACATACTCATTTATGGTAAACCAGGCACAGGCAAAACCCTAGTAGTTAGAAGAGTCTTGTCAAAAATTCAAGAAAGGGTAGAGAAAACCAATTTTCCAATAAGACTAGTTTATGGAAATTCTAAAGAAGAAACAACCCTATACGGGCTTTTAGTTGATTTTGGAAGGCAATTAGGACTCTCAGAAAAAGAACTACCCACCACTGGGCTATCAATAAGTGAAGTTTTCAAAAGACTACTTCGGATTATTGATAAAAACTCATTAAACACGGTTTTTATCATTGATGAGATTGATTTTCTAGCGCATTTAGTTTCTAAATCAAAAAACGATATTCTATACCAATTAACAAGATCCAACGACAGAATAAAAAACGGCTCTTTAAGTCTAATTGGAATTTCCAACGACCTCACATTCAAAGACAGACTTGATCCAAGAGTCATTAGCAGTTTAGGTGAAGAAGAGATTGTATTTACAAACTATTCCGTGAACCAAATTCATAAAATTCTTGAGGATAGGATTCAATTAGCATTTGTAGAGGGAGCAGTTGAAGAACCCGCCTTAAACCTTTGTGCAGCGATGGCAGGTAGAGAACACGGTGATGCCAGAAGGGCAATCGATCTATTGCGCGTAGCAGGTGAAATTGCAGAAAGGGAACAGGAAGAAAAGGTTAGTGAGGAACACATCCGTAGGGCATCTCAAAAAATGGAAGAAGATAAGGAGACGGCAGCATTACAATCATACCCACTACATGAAAAATTAATCATTTTAGCAGTTATGAGGGCAGGAGGATCATCAACAGGAGAAATCTTTACTGCTTACAAACAACTCTGTAAATCCGTTAGGCAAAAAGAACTAACCCAAAGACGGATGACTCAAATGCTTAGTGATATCGAACTTTCAGGTATAATTTCTGGAAGAATTGTTCACCAAGGGATTCATGGCAGAACCAAAAAATTCAAACTAACAATTTCTCCAGAAACCATAAAACAGACTCTCAAAAAAGATCTTATTCTGGAAGATATAGTCTAAAATTCAGTTTTAAAATCTTGATAGTAAACCTTGAAGGTTTTCAGGTTTACTAATACCGCCAAACCGGGAGTAGGCGTAATCCCAACACTCGATTGAAACGGAGTTTGTTTTTGCCATGTTCCAGAATTTATCAATAAAACCCCTCGATACATATCAAAACCCACAACATGAACATGACCCACATGAAAAATATCGGGAACCTCATCAATTACCATCATGTCTTCAATTTCTGGTGCAGTGGGAGTCAAACTCCCATAAATTGGGCTTAAATGTCTTGATTTTAGTAATTGTCTCATGACCTTAGTGGGGTTATTATAATTCAACCCAGGTGTAGTTTTAACAATATCATCAATACTCTGACCATGATAAATCAACACCTTAACCCCATTTAATGAAACTAAAGCAGGGTTTCCAACCAAAAAGAAATTTTCATGTTTTAGTAAAGCTCCATTATATTTTTCTGGAAAAGCAGGTTGTGGCAAAGCCCGTCTGCCAGGGTCATGGTTTCCTGGGGCAATGAATATTTTGATATTTTTTGGAACTTTATTCAATACCTCCTCTAATTTTTTTAACTGTTCTTCAATGGTAGAATAATCTAACTCCTTGTCCTGATTTGGATAAATCCCAACCCCATCAACCACATCTCCACAAAGTATAACAAATCGAATTTTTCGAGCAATAGGATCAGGACTTGAGAGCCAAGAAATAAAACCATCAAATTCCTTTTCCATAAAAAATTTACTTCCAACATGAAGATCCGATAAAAAAACCACATAGGTTTCACTCTCAGATCTATTTGAAGGATGATCTGGAATATCCGGCAAAATAATATCCCTTACAATAAATCCTCCATTTTTACCTAATCGCACCTTAAGCATGACAAACTGGTCCTGGAGAAGTTCATTAGCAATTTTTTGTAGATCTTTATCAAACACAATAGTTTCTATAAAGCCAGTAGAATCATCAATCCTCAACCTTGTAACATTTCTATCAGAATTTCTTTCGAAAACCAAACCACAAACATATACATCATTATCTGATTTTGCTGTCATGACTAGCTTAATCGATTTTAACAGTTTAGCTTCTGGCCGATTTGAAATAATTTTTTTTAATTTTAAAAATCTACTTGAAAATAATGAATTAAAACCATCAATACCTTCTGCGGAGGTAATTTTGGATGTGGGGTCAAACAAAATTCTATGCTCGTTTTCTAAACTTGAATCCTCTTTAATCCCCAAAAATGATTCTAAATCCTCTTGGCTAATCAAATAACGTTTTTGTCGAATTTTTTCTCTGACAATCTGTTTAATCACATCTTTAAGATCATTTACATCCAAATCTTCTAAAATTTTTAATGCATCAGGTTGAATTTGAAAACCTTTGTTTAACGCATAATCAAGTGCATAGGTAACATTCTTTTTCATTATCAAAAAATACTGAGAGTTTTAATTAAATCTGTGCATAACACACACCAACATGCTCATATACAATTTTTAGAAAAAAAAAACACATGTCTAGAAAAATTCGAATACTAACCTTCTTTATTTTTATGGGATTATTTTCTGTGGCCTATCAAATTGGTTCATTTTATGAAGTTGGTGAAGAAGAAGCTGAAATATTTATTGAAGAATTTGAAGAATTAATAGGAGACATCGACGCAATTGGAATTTTTCTTTATAACGCAAGCATTGCTCTGCTAATGTTTTTCC
>SDBT01009716.1_pt1 | contig 15580 bp, 15 predicted proteins | sample 2277101 | NCBI WGS metagenome assembly SDBT01 (sample SAMN10404973, study PRJNA504765) | marine sediment metagenome | isolation source: marine sediment core GS10_PC15, 103 cmbsf | place: Arctic Ocean: Southern Knipovich Ridge | collected 2010 | reverse complement strand
CCTTTAGCAACTTTAATCAAAAACCTGAATAAATCTAAAGTAAAAAAAGTTTCAGTGGATGTTCCTTCTGGAATGAATCTAAGTGAAAATGAAGAAACAAATGTTGCTTTTGAACCTGATTTAATAATAACAATGCATGACATCAAAAAAGGGCTGGAAAAATATAAAGACAAGACAGTTGTTGTTGATATTGGAATTAAAAGAGAATAATTTAAATAACTTGATTCTTTAGTACTTTTTATGTTAAAAAAAGAAATAAATCTCCCAAAAAGAAAAAAAACGGCAAAAAAAGGGGACAGCGGAAGGGTACTTGTTGTTGGAGGAAGCAAAAATTATGTTGGTGCAGTTGCCCTCGCGGGCCTTGCAGCTCTCCGTTCCGGAACAGATTGGGTGACAATTGCCGTTCCAGAAAAAGTCGCATGGGCAATTAATGCTTTGTCAGCGGACCTAGTTACAGTAAAGCTTGATGGAGATTTTATTTCTTTAAAACATTATAAGGAAATTTCAAAACTATTGGAAAAACACAATGTCTTACTGGTTGGAAATGGAATTGGTTTGAAAAAAGAGACTCAAAAATTAATAAAAACAATAATAAAAATAAAAAAGCAAAAAGTTATCGACGCAGATGCAATAAAATCCATTTCAGCCAACGATTTAAAAGACTCTATTATAACCCCTCACACAAAAGAATTAGAGATTTTTCTGCAAAATTCAAAAATTAAAAAAGGAGCAATAAAAAAAATAATCAAAGAAAAAAATAATCAAAAAAAATCCGCATTAATAAAAAAATCTTTAAACAATTTTTTCAAAAATGATAATATCATCCTTCTAAAAGGCCCTACAGACATAATAATCTCAAAAAACAAATTTTCATTCAACAAAACAGGAAATGCCGGCATGGCAAAGGCAGGAACCGGAGATGTTCTGGCTGGCTTATGCGCAGGTTTCTTAGCCCAAAGCAAAGATTTGTTTCAAAGCGCTGTAAATGCTGCTTATTTTAATGGTTTAATTGGAGATATCCTGCTAAAAAAGAAAAAAGGATTTACTTATCTTGCAAGTGATATCGTAAAAATTGATATTCCCTCAATTTTTAGGACACCAAAAAACCGCAAGGTTTTTTGAGTGTGGTTGAGGAGATAAATAAAATAAAAAAACATTTCTAAAAAGTCCTTCTTAACTAATTAATAAATCACTTAATGAATAAGTTTAAATACTATTAAAATTCATATTCTAAAGATTAATTTAATTAATATTTAAAATACTATTATTAATTAGCGAATACAATGGTAAAGATCCAAAAACTTCCTTCTGGCCAGCTCACCATAACAATACCTAAAAGACTCGCGGAATATGAAGGCCTTGAGAAAGGAATGGACTTAGAGTTTAAAAAACACAAAGACGGCTTTATTTTGGAATTTAAGCCTAAAAAAGGGGACAGACAATAAAGATGGATGTAGATGACTTAGCAGCATTAATGGGAAAAACTAAGGAAGATGTTGAGGAAATGCTCAAAACCGATGATGTAATTGAATTAAAATTAACTGAAAGGAAAAAAAGAAGTGAAGAGGATAAGTACGAAATAAAGTCAATTTAAAATGGCAAACATATTTTTTGATATTGGTGCAATCTTGATCATAGCAACTGCTTTTGCATTTATTGCAAAGCTTTTGAAGCAGCCCCTGATTCCTGCCTACATTTTTACTGGCTTGATTATTGGGCCATTTTTGGGCTTAATTAAGAATTCAGATGTGATAATAACCTTATCTGAAATTGGAATTGCTTTTCTTTTATTCATTGTGGGGCTGGAAATAAACATTAAAAAACTTACGGATGTGGGTGTTGTTTCGACAATTGGCGGCTTGACCCAGATACTAAGCATATTCACTATCTCATTTATCATTGCCATACTTCTTAGTTTTACGCAGGTTGAAGCAATCTACGTGGGCTTGATACTGGCATTCAGCTCAACCATGATTGTCTTAAAGCTTTTATCAGACAAAAGGCAGATAGATACTCTGCATGGAAGGATTGTGATAGGATTCTTGCTCCTCCAGGATATAGCAGCTATTTTTGTTTTATCAGTATTGACAACATTAAGTGATTTTTCAATCTTAACATTATTCTTATCCATAATTAAAGGCTTTGTAGTCATCATAATAGCTATTCTGGCTGGAAAATATTTATTCCCAAAAATTTTTGCATTTGCTGCCAAGAGCCGCGAGCTTCTTTTTATGTCTGCAGTAAGCATCAGCTTCTTATTTTCCATATTATTTAACTTGATGGGGTTTTCAATTGCAATTGGTGCTTTTGTTGCCGGCGTCACATTGGCCAATCTGCCTTATAACATTGAAATAATTGGAAAGGTAAAATCATTAAGGGACTTTTTTTCAATCCTCTTTTTCGTTTCTTTAGGTATGGAATTATTAATAAGCTCCTTTAAACTGATTATCAAGCCATTAATCATCTTTTTAATCATAGTAATTATTGTAAAGCCTTTAGTAATAATGTTTTTATGCTCATTTTTCGGCTACAAAAAAAGGACATCTTTTATGGTTTCCAGTTCTTTGGCGCAAATTTCAGAATTTTCATTGATTATTGTGGCGCAGGGAATGATCCTAGGGTATATCTCCCGGGAAATTTTTTCACTTACAGTTTTATTGGCAGTTATTACTATAACCTTAACCTCATATCTTATAAAATTTGATATTCCAATCTATTTAAGGATTAAAGATTATTTAAATATTTTTGATAAAATAAATATGCATAAAGGGCAGGAGCTTGAATACCTGCCTAGAAAGAGCCATGAAGTAATTTTAGTTGGCTATAACAGGGTAGGATTTAGTATTGTAAAAACACTGAAAAAATTAAATAAAAAGATGCTGGTAATTGATTTTAATCCCGAAACAATAAGCAGGCTCATAAAAGAAAAGATACCTTGCATGTATGGCGACATAGGGGATTTAGAGATTATTGAGAGGTTGAATTTTAAGAAGGCAAAATTAATAATATCAACAATCCCGACAAAAAGAGACAATTTACTGCTAATAAGAAAGGCAAGGGAAATCAACAAAAGCATAGTTATTTTTGTAACTGCTGACCAGGTCAATGAAGCATTATCCCTGTATGATGCAGGTGCTGATTATGTAATATTGCCGCATCTCCTTGGAGGCGAGCACGCTTCCCTGCTAATAGAAAGATTGTCGAGCATAAGCAAGGTTTTGAATTATAAGATAGGGCATATAAAAGAGCTTAAAGAAAGGCATGCATTAGGCCATGAGCATCCGGCACATCATCCAAACAGAAGATAAAGATGAAACAAAAAATAACATTAAGATCAAAGGCAAAAAACTTAGAGCCAATATTAAGGATAGGCAAAAATGGCCTGACAGATAATGTTATTGCGGAAATAAACAAGTTATTGAAAAAGAAAAAGCTGATAAAAATAAAGTTATTAAGATTCCCGAATGAAAAAAACAATAAAAAAGATTTAATAAAAAAAATTGTTAATGAAACTAATTCCGAACTGATTGAATCAGTAGGCAATGTAATTGTTATCAATAGAAAAACTTAATATGTCTATACCGATGATAGCAATAAAAGACCAAATTTCTAAGAATGGAATGGCTAATATTTGCTTTAATAGGTCAATTAATAATTTCATTTACAGCCGCCTTTGCCAAGATAATAAGGACAAAGATAGTAAAGAGCACGCTGGTATATTTAGTCTATACCGGATTCATATCCTTTTTTGCAGTATTACTTCTCATTCCGATAGTGGGCTTTGAGTTTCCAAGCAATAATGTTTTGCTTTATGTATTCTTTACATCACTTCCATTCATGATTGGATCTTATTTTATCGTAAAGGCATTCTCAATAGAAGATATTTCAAGAATAAGCATATTTTTGCAGCTGCAACCCCTCTTTGTTTTGATCCTTGCCACCATCTTCCTGAACGAGATTCTTTTTTTGAATCAATATCTAGGATTTTCTATAATAATCATAGGCAGCCTCATTGCATCTCGCAGGTCAGGAGCCCTAAAAGCCCAGTCAAAAAAAGCATTTAGGTACTTAATTGCAACAAACTTTTTCTGGGCAATATATATAACCATGGCAAAGTTCACTTACTCGATTTACGGCTTTTGGAACACATTTATTCTGGTAAGGGCCTTCTTCCTTATTTTTTCCCTGATAATCTTGTTTTACCTGATACTAAAGCAAAATTTTGATTTCAAAAAAGTTTTGACAAAAGGAACAGCATTGATAGGTTTGAACGAATCTATAGTTGTTGTTGCAGTTGGTTTTTCCCAATTCGCATTATCGATTGGCCCTGCTTCTTTGGTTTCAGTAACCAAAGGCACAGCCCCTCTTTTTATTTTAATAATAGCCTATATATTGTCAAAAAAATTCCCGAATTTGCTGCAAGAGGAACTAAACAAGAAAGTAATCATGCAGAAAGTTCTGGCAATTATCTTTGTCCTGGCTGGACTACTGATACTCTATCTCTAAGAGTTTACAGAAACATTTATATATAGATTGATATCTTAATATACAAAAACCTATACTGAATACTAGTTTTGGGTAGATAAAAGGATAAAAAGGTGCAAAATGCCAACCACTGCAGATCTCAAAAAGTTTAACTTTGAAGAAGAAGAAGTTGCAGAAGAAACAAGAAAAATCAAGCTAAAGACAGGCTACCCTGCACCAATAAGGCGCTACAGGCTTCATTATGAAGGCTACAACGTTTCAATTGAAGAGCCCTACTTCTGGATCTTGCATTACCTTAGGTATCATAACGGATTCCCTTATGTTGACAAAATAACAGATATTTTTGCAGCAGCAGAAAACAGTGCATTTTTCGGAGCTTCCCAGCAACGCCTTGGCCTGCAGCAGGACAAAGTATCGCAGTTCCTTGCGACAATAGGAAAAATGGTAAGAGAGCTGTTCCAGCTTGTTAGGGAATTAAGGATCTTAGATGAAAGGCTGGGATATTATGCTGACAGCTACACTCAAAGCAGAAGTTTTGAAAGCGCCGAAATAACATTAAAGGGAATATGGGTCGATATGGTAGAACAAGGCGCAAAAAATCCAGCCTCAGTTTATGGAATGGCCCGGGAAGTTCAATTCACAACTCTGCCAGACTTATTTTTCTCAACACACCCAATAAGGCAGGAAGATGTTGATGATGTTGTTGAACGCGAGAGAGGAGCCTTCAACAGAAAAGTGCGAGAAGTCCTAAAAAGAAAATTAAGGAGCTTTTTGGCATGGAAAGAGCATACTTTTGAGGAATTAAAAAACAGGCGCGTTTTTACTTTAAAGTATTTAAGGCAGCATTATGAAATAATCAGGATGTATATGGCCTGGGTAAAGCCTTACCTTCGCAACATCCAAAGGCTGCAGCTTGATCAAAGCAAAACAGAAACAGCAGATTTAATTGTGGCATTTGAAAGCTCGATGATTGAAGTTGAAATCCTGGCAAGAAAACCAGGCGAAGTCAACCAATGCATCCTTATCCATTATCAGTTTAGGACAAGGCCGGACATGAATTATTCTCAGGAATACCAAAAAGGACCTTTGCATGTTGGCCGCGTTGAAATTGATTTCCGGGGCTATGGGTGGACAGAAAAGCAAATTGAAAACTATAAAAAGATGCGTGAGCAAGAGGATTTTCAATTATTAGGGGTTATAGATGCTTCTGTCAAGGCTGCAATGGAATCATTGGGAGATGAATTAATGCGCTATCTTAAAGAAGCAGGCGAAAGCTTTGAAACAAAAGAAGAAAAAAAAGAGAGGCCAAAAGAAACCTTATTTTCTCCCTTCACTTCTGTTTTCAAGGGATTTTCTAGCGTCTTTAAAGCTCCAAATGCTCTTAAAAAAGCCAAAAAAAAGCCAAAAACAAATCTCTTTAAATTACAGATTCAGAGAAAAAAAGCAGAGGACAGCACAAAAAAAACAATGTGGATACTATATCACCATTTTAAAAAACACCACGGAATGTTAAATTGGTAAGCAGAGCTGTGGTACAACCCTAGGCGTCTGTGCCATGATTGCCTTGATTGCGAAGCAATCATAGCAAGGCCAGACGAAGCTGACTGCGTTCCTAAACAGAGTTTAGGGTTGTCCCCGAGGCAAAGCCGAGCGGGATACCAGAAATCCGTAGGATTTCTGAGTATGGTCAGCGGAGTAGCATAGGGTTGTACCACAGCTGTAAGCAGTTAACAAAAAATAATGCAAAATGCGATTTACAGACGGCTATTATAGCCACCACCCGATTGTGGACTACTTTAATCCTATGGACCCTGAAAGCTATGGGCGTTCCACGCCTGCTCCTGGCGGTGATTATTCTGCTGGCAAGGACCTGTCTAGCGACTCAGAGTCCGACGTAAAACTTGGCGTGCAGGACATTGGCATGTCAGTTCCCATGGGAATTTCTGCTACAAATGTTGCAGGAATCTATTCAAAAATAAGAATGGGTGCTGGCAAGCTTGAAATCCAATTTCCAGGCTACCGCTCTGGGCAAAGAAATGCACAAACCCCGGGCCTTTTAGGGGAAGACCAAAGGCAGGCATTGAGGGAACTGCAGGAAGCCAATGAAGTTCGCTTTACAACCCACGCATCCATGGGCATGATGGGCATGATGGGCCGCGACGAAAGGGGAAATTTTTCTGTCTATGGTGCAAACCAGGATTTAATGGAGCTTAAAAGGGCTATAGACTTTCAGGGAGATATGGGCGGCGGCTCTGTGGTTATGCATTCTGGAGAATTTGAAAGGCCAATGACTGACATGGTCTTGGATGACGAAACAGGAAAAATTAACCTGGCAAGAGATGAAAACGGAAGGCTTTTGGTAAGGCAAGCACATACACAGGAGATAGACGCAAAATTCGATTTATTGGATGACAGAACCTCTGCAAAAATGGAAACAGTACAGAAAGATCGCTTAATCTCTTTCCCAGTATGGAACAAGGCAACAGAAGATTATTGGGGTGAAGATAAAAGAGGTAATAAAGTACTTATTAAAAAAGACGACTACATAGATTATCAAGGAAAGTTGGTACCAGATCCTTATGACCCAATTGAAGGCCGAGTTCCAGAGTATAATAAAGAAACTGGTAGGTTTAAAACAAAGATGATGCACTTTGATGATTTTAGAAAAGTGGCTGAAGAAAAAAACGAGTGGCTGAAGAAAAATTGGAAAAAAATAAAGAAAACTGATAAGGAATGGTATGAAGATCCACAATGGTACTATGAAAAGATATACCCTGAAGAGCAGTTTCTTCATGCAACTCTCGAAACAAATGAAGGCCATTCAAGAGGATGGGCATTGCAGTATGGCCACGAAACTCAACAATGGATAGAATCTATTAATGCAATAGATAAGGCCATAGAATATTATGAAAAATTAGATAAGTCAATTCCAGAAGAAGAAAAATGGAAAATAATGAAGCAAGATCCAGCTATTCGTCTTGGAGGAGCTGTTCAAGAACTTATACCTCCTGAAACAAAACATCCATCAAAAGTACTTAAGGAGGCAAGGTTTGAAGTTGAAAGGAGGCTTGAATTTGCACGGCAAAGCTCTGTTTCACAAGAACAGCAGGCAAACGATGCTGCAGATACAAGACATCATTTGATAACTCCAATCAAAAGGTTGGAGCTTCATGGCATTAGAATGTATGCAGAAGCTGGCATCCACGCCATGAATAGAACCAAAGACCCTGAAAATCCTGTTACTGTTGCAATTGAAAATATATTCCCTGAAAGATTTGGAGGCCATATCGAGGAATTGAAGTGGATTATAAGGAAATCAAGGGAAAGGATGACTGATTTGCTTACAAGGCCTTACATCGAACAAGGTGTCAGCCGCAACCCGGTTGAAATGGATGAAGAAAAGTTGGCTAAGGGCCTTTTACAGGAAAATCCTTTTTATAAAGGGATTAGCAGGCAAGAAGCTGAGAAAATTGCAGAAGGACACATTAAGGCCACAATTGATACAGGACATCTAAACATGTGGAAAAAATACTGGCAGGAGGATCCTAAGCTTTCAAAAGAAGGTAATGAGGCAAAGTTCAGGGAATGGTACTTAAAGCAGATAGAAAGCCTTGCAAAGGACAATATGATTGGAAATGTGCATCTCGCTGACAACTTTGGCTACCAGGATGACCATCTAAGCCCGGGTCAAGGGAATGCACCGATAAAAGAAGCAATCTCAATAATAAAAAAGTATGGATACGACAAAGCAATTACCGTTGAGCCAGGCGCTGATGCCACAACTGACTTGAGTGATTTTCACGGCTTAATGAAAACCTGGAAATTATTTGGAGCTCCAGTTTATGGAATGGGCCTGGGCGCTCCTCAAGTTGCCCAAAGCTGGACTGACGTTCACTACAGTTATTTTGGGCAAAACCAGCCTCCCAGGTATATATTCGGAGGCTACTCGCCAAGCAATGACTGGACTATGTGGAGCGCAGTACCATTAGAATAGATCCAAAAACGGTTGTAAGCGCTATCTCTGAAAAAGCAAAAAAAATTGGTGCAAGGAGATTGTCATTGATTCTTTGTCAGCCTTGAACATTAATGCCTGCTAATGTGCCATTACACCAGGCATGAACAGCCTGAAATTCACAAAACAGTATTGGAAATAGGAGAATTTAAGGCATTTTATTAACAAATTATTTAAACATAATATGGAATTACAATTCTATGGTATTTGAGTCATTAATAAGTCCTGTCAAGGCAGAGAAGAAGCCTTGGGAAATGATTTTTATAGGTATAATTTACAGCTCTATTGCTGTAATTCTAAGTTTGTTTATCTTCGAGGATTATGCAAGCCTAATTATGATTTTTCTAACAGTTTTGGCTGCTGTCCCATTGATGTATGCCACAATAAAAATGGAAGAAAAAAAGGATATTATCTTTAAAGAAAAAAAGTTTTTGATAAAGGAGCATGGCAGAGCATTATCTTTTTTTATGTTCCTCTTTGTTGGATTTGTAGTCTCATATTCACTTTGGTATATTTTTTTGCCCCCGGATATAACTGAAAATCTGTTCCAGGTCCAGATAGCTGAAGTTGAAAAAGTGCAGAATATTGATGTAACGGGAAATGCCACGAGTTTACTTGGAGTATTTGGAGGAATTTTTTTAAACAATCTGCTGGTTATGATTTTCGCACTTTTATTTGCTTTCTTTTATGGTGTTGGCGCAATTTTCATATTAACATGGAATGCATCAATAATAGGGGTTGCAATCGGAAATTTCGTGAACAATAGTGTTGGAAGCAGTTACTTTATCTCTATACCATTAGGATTAATGCGATATAGCATCCACGGCATCCCGGAGATGCTTGCCTACTTCATGGCAGGCCTCGCAGGAAGCATTATTTCAGTAGCAATAATAAGGCATGACTTCGGCTCAGGAAAATTCAAGCGTGTTTTAGTCGATTCTTTGGATATGGTTTTCTTAGCAGTATTCGTATTATTAATCGCAGCTGGTTTAGAGGTTTATGTCACTCCTTTGTTTTTTTAAGTTGATTAGAATTTCTAGAAATTACAGCTGGTATCAGTAAATTTATTTTTTAAATTCATCCATTGCTTTTATTATTTCTTTAACAAGATCTTTAGTTATAAACAAAGAAGAGGTAGGATATAACTCATTTATTTTTTTAGTGGCTTCTTTTCTATTAATAATTTTTTCCCTCATGAGCAAAAACAGAATAACAAAACAATGTTAAATTACAACTTTCGCTCTATCTCTTGAATGTTCTCAATCTCAATCTGAGGTTTCTTTTTCCATTTTAAAATCCATAAGAATAAAAGCACCAAAACAATAATAACCGCAAAGGCTATGCTTGCCATTGTGATAAATGAAAATTCAATTTTCTCTTTTGGCTTTGATAATATGAGTGGTTCTTTTTCTTGCCCGGATTCCTTCTCTACTTGAGAAGACAAGTTTTCTTTTGCTTGAGATCCAGCTCCAACATCAACTTCTTCATCTATAACAGTATCATTTAATTTTTCCTGGCTTCCTGATTCTTCTTCCGGGATGTATTTTACATCCTTTACTGTAAAAAACTCATTATAATATGACCTATATGAAGCGCTTATGTTAAAATAATATTCTTGTTTTTCTTCCGGGATAATTATTTCGGCATTAAGTATTTCTACAGCAGAATTACCGCCAACACCCTCTATTACAGTGGAAAAATCTTCAATTCCTGGAATATTTGTATCATAATCCACTTTCAAATTTCTGAAGATTAATGGATTAGGATTTTTAATTAAAACTTTAAAATTTGTTTTTTTACCTGGAATATTGCTTCCCAGCTCATAAACAAAGAAAGGGCAATTGCAGTCTGTTGTATATCTATATTTTTTATTGAATTTCCTGGAGAATTTTCCAGCTTTATAAGAAGCATCAATTTCAAATATTTGGCTTCCTGATTTTTTTGCTGTCAGAATCCCTGTTAAATTGATTTTTTCATTTTTTTCAATTTTCCCAGTCCAGGTAAGTATGTTATTTTTCTCTTTCATGTCAGATGGCCTTTGTTCAATCGCAAATGCATCAGGAATTTTAAGCTTAAAAGATGTTACACTGATACCCCCATTTTCATTAATGTTTTCTAATATTAGTGAAAAGTTTTTTTCATCCCCTATAGTAATATCATCAAATTCATTTATAAAATCCACATTTAATGAGTAATTTAACACTGTTACTGTATCAGTGCTTGAAATTTCCTTCTCTTCAAAGCCATCAAAATAACTTATTTTTATTTCTGACTCATAGATTATTGGCTGAAGGCCTTTTATCTTATATTTGCAGGACCTTATTTTATTGGGTCCCACCTGCCCTTCAAATTTTATAGTGTTGAAAGATACAGAACACCCTTCAGGGCTCGATACAAATATTTCGTTGGGGTACCTTTCAGTTAATTTAACTTGCTCTGCCGGGATGTCAGCAGTATTCTCTAAAATTATTTCAACGTTTGTCTCCTCATCAATAAGGATTTCTTCTTTTTCAATATTCTTTGAAAGGGTCAAAGCTGATTTTTTAACATGAATTTCTATGATCGCCTGGTAAATATCTTCATAAGTTGTAATGTTTTTATAAGCAAATGAAGTGTTAGTAACACAAATACTGAAGCTATCTCTCATCTTACAACCGCCGGTTTTGACAATAACTCCAGCACCCTCTATATCTACAGTAATTCCAGCCTCACTTACCCTAAACTTGAATTCTTTTCCTTCAATATCTTTGACTTCTTTGTCATAAATTGTACCGGAAAAAACAGATTCGTCAGCAGCGTAAACAGAGGCCTGTATTATATTCAGGAACAAAAGAAAAATTATTAATTTTATTTTTTTCATTCTATTTATGATTAGTTTTTTGTGTTTTCCACTATATCTCAAAGCAATTATCCTTCTTATCAATATCTCTGGCATATTTTAACTTAAACTTGCTTTCTGAATATATTGTAAATAATTTATCTCCTTTTTTGACTTTATTGCCCAAATGCTTGTGCAAATAGATGCCGGCGCCTTTATTATCAGGGGCTCCCGCAACTCTTGCAACTCTTGCAATTAATCTGTTGTCAATCTTTCTTACAATCCCTTTTTTGTGAGACTTAATATCAAAAGAGAATTTTCCAACCCTTATTTTATCCGGATCAATTATTTTACCGTTCTGGTAATGGATTATCTGAACCATCTTTTTATATGCTTTTCCGGAATTTAATAGATCGTACGCTTTTTTTCTTCCATTCTTTATGCCCAGCATCTTGAATATCTCATGGCACATTAACAGGCATTTATTTTCAAGGTCCAAGGGCCTTCTTGGGTCTCTTTTAAGTATCAATAAAACATCCCTTGCTTCCAAAGCAGGGCCTATGCCATTGCCAATTGGCTGCTTGCCGTCTGTAATAAGAACCTTTGTGTGTTTTCTAAGCCTTTTTCCGATATTTTCAAATTTTCTCTTTAAATTTAATGCTTCTTTTTTATCTCTAATTTTGGCTCCTTCTCCTGTTGGTATGTCAATCAGGATATGGGTGCTCGAAACAGAAAGTTTTTTTGCCATTATAGATGCAAGCAACTGGCTTTCCGCATCAATCTCTAAAGGTTTTTCCACATTGATTATTTTATCATCTGCAGGAGCCAGATTTAAGGAGCCTCCCCACACTATTGCGGCATTTACTTCATTCAACAAGCGCTTTAGTTTATTTATTGGAAAAGAAACATCTGCTAATACCTCCATTGTGTCTGCTGTTCCTGCTGGACTGGTTATTGATTTGCTTGAAGTTTTTGGTATAGTAAACCCGGCTGCAGCAATTATAGGGACTATAACCATTGTTGTTCTGTTTCCCGGAATTCCTCCAATTGAATGCTTGTCTATCACCGGATATTTATTTAATTTTAAGGTATCGCCGTGTTTCGCCATAGCTTTAGTCAGCATTATCGTTTCATCCATGCTCATTACATTTGTGTAAGAAGCAGCAACAAAATACGTAAGCTCTATATCGCTAAGCTTGTTATGCACAATATCCCAGACAATTTGATCAATTTCTTTTTTTGTAAGCTTTTTCCCATCCAGCTTCTTTTTGATAAACTCTATTGACAATGGCTTTCTTGCAGGCTTTACTTTTACTATGTCATTATTCCTTAATTTTAAGGAATCTTTTACTTCTTTGAAAATGCCTATGCTGCCCGGAGGCACCGCATTCTGTTTTTCTGCTATGTCAACAGTAACAGTCTCAAATTTCTTACCCTTGGTTATTTTTATTCTGTCACTGGGATGGAGATCAGATTTTAAGGTATCCTCCTTATTTAATATTGCAATTAAAGGGCCTCCAGTAGAAATATTCACATCTCTTACTTTTAATTTCATTTTTTAATGCCTTACCTAATCTTATTTTGTTAATTACCCTTTTATTTTTTTGTTTTTTAGATTATACTAGAATTATTTCTCATCCTCGTATATTTTAATAAATGTTGTAAGCAGTGCAAGAATTATGGGCCCCACAATTATCCCGATAACCCCAAATATTTTCAGGCCTCCAAGAACCCCAAGCAAAACCAGCACTGGATGGATTTTTGCTTTATTCCCTATAATTTTTGGCTTTAGGAAATTGTCAGCTAGGCCGACAATGAAAGTGCCCCATAGTATCAGCAGGACACCTTTAAGCATTGCAATATTATTAAGCTCGTTATATCCGTTTAAAATCAAAATTAATGCAGCAGGGAACCAAATTATTGAAGACCCAACAAAAGGCACTAATGACAAGAACATCATTACGATGCCCCATAATACTGGAGATTGAACTCCAAAAATAAAGAAGCAAAGGCAACCTAAAGAGCCCAGTATAATTGCAACTATAATGCTGCCATAAATAACAGCGAACATAACTCCATTGAATTTTTTAAAAACATATTCCTGATGCACTTTTTTTAGCGGCAAAAGCCTTTCAATTTTTTCAACAATTATATTTCCATCCCGAAAGAAAAAAAACATGATAAAAACAATGATAAAAAAATTAAGAAATATTACCGGTAAAGAGAACAGCAGTGTGGAAACATTGTCAATAATATAGGTAGAGGCCTTTTTAACGGAATTATCAAAATGGTACCTGATCTGGGGATTTTTGAACTTTTCTTCAGCATAATTCACAAAATCACAAACCGGGCCAGTCTCCAAATTACACTCTGAGTTAATCAGGGACCCGCTTGACAATCTTTGCCTTGTGATTATATAGGTGGTATAAGCTTCCCTTGAAACTGCATTTATAATAAAATAGAAAGGCAGCGATAAAAGAACAATAACCAATATAGAAACTATCAGGGCTGATAAGTTTTTCCTGTTAAGCTTATTATTAAGCCTTTTATATAAAGGATAAAAAATATAAGAAAGAATTATTCCAGCCAAAATAGCCCTATAAAATGGAAACACAACATATATAGAGATTGCAACCATAAATACTAAAATAAGACCATAAAATAATTTGGTATTATTTTTTGTTACCATCTATAAACCTCGTTTTTGAATGGGCCTGCTCGGATTTCCAACGAAACGGAGTTTCGCTTGTGCTCAGAAATCCTAACAGGATTTCCGGCATCCCAGAAATCTTAAGATTTCTGTGAGATAGGAAAACTCTGTTTTCCGTTTGAACCGAGGACCTCCGCCAATCCGCGATAACATGTCGAGGCGACGTCATAGCCACTAGACTACAGGCCCTTAATTTTTGGTAAATCTAGTTATTTTTATATCTTTCTAATAACTGCTAGGGTGGGCAGTATTTATTCACTTTTTTGCCTTTTTGCCGATAACAACTATTATAGGAGCAGACGGTCAAAATTAGGGATTTTGCCCTACTGTGCATCCCGTAATTGGCAACTCCTGCCTCGTCTGCGCCATAGTTGCTTTATGATAAGGAATTATTTGAAATACTGCCCACCCTAATAACTGCTATTAAAAATACTTCATCTGAATATTGCCGCCCAAAAAGGACTAAAATAGAATAAGAAGAAAGCGGTTGCAAGGCCAAATATCGCCAAAATGATTTCCTGGGTTATTTGATGCATTCTAGTAAAGTCCATAGTGGCCTGCACAAGATCGCTTTCAGTAACAAGACCGACTAACTTATTATTAGAATTTACAACAGGGAATTTTTTAATCTTTTTTTTCTTCAAATATTTCATAACAACGCTATATTTACTATCGAGACCGACAGGAATAAATTTTTTATTCATTATATCCTTCACCTTTACACTACTGAAATTTTTCTTTTTGAGTATAGCTTCTTTTATTATATCATTTTTTGTAATGATTGCAATCGGGCTCCTGTCTTTTGTCACAATCAATGACCAAACATCTTTTTTTATCATTAATTTAGAAGCTTCGCTAATTTTTGCACCTTCGGTTATAGTAATTACATTTTTTGTCATAATATTTTTTACAGTTATCATATTATCCAAATTTCCAGATGGGTATTATATACTGATAAATAACAAATATAAAAAATACGAACAACACAAAAGCCACTAAGATCAGGTTCTGTAGATTTCGATGAAACCTTATATTGTCGTTTATTTCATGCACAACATCATTTTCCCTTATAAGTCCGATTAATTTATCATTTTCTACTATGGGGTAGCTCCCATAATGTTTTGTGTCTATAATTTTGCTTGCAAGTTCTAATTTGGTATTTGAGTTTAATGCTGTTATTGGAGAGCTCATAATATTTGTAACACTAGACCTTAAATTTACTCTTTTATCCATATAAGCTTTGATTATGTCTGATTCGCTTATAATGCCGATTGGTTTTCCAGCTTCAATAACAATCACAACACCATGAGGTTTATTAGCAAGAAGTGTAATCGCATCTAATATTTTGCCATCTTTCTTTAATACAAGCATATCAGTTCTCATTATCTTTTTGATGTTAGCCATTCTTCTTTCTTAAATCCTGTATATTTTTATTTAAATAGTTTTCTAAAACTGCGCGGCTCCGTTCAAAATCTTCGTCTGTGCCTTGGTTTGCATTGATTTGCAAAGCAAATCAAGGCATGGCCAGACGGAACTGACCAAGTTCCTACATGAA
>SDBT01009715.1_pt1 | contig 15580 bp, 26 predicted proteins | sample 2277101 | NCBI WGS metagenome assembly SDBT01 (sample SAMN10404973, study PRJNA504765) | marine sediment metagenome | isolation source: marine sediment core GS10_PC15, 103 cmbsf | place: Arctic Ocean: Southern Knipovich Ridge | collected 2010 | reverse complement strand
ATATGCAGATTATAAAAATAGGACTCCAGATGGTCGGATACCGATCTACAACAATAAACAGGCCTTAATAGGAGCAGTAACCCCCCTCCAGCTTACCCTTAAAGCTCTTGGGCTACGATCCTCAGGCATTGCTGCCGAACAGGGGGCCGCACAGTGGCTACTGGCTCAGAGAGAGAAGATACGGGCCTACAGGCGTGACTACTTGCAAGCTCTGATGGAGAATGACACTCGTAAAGCTGGGGATGTTCAACGAGAGTGGGTGAAAGCGTATCCTGAATTAGGGCCGCTACAGGTTAAAAAATCCGATATACGAGCTTTAGAAAACAGGCGACAAATTTCTCGACTTCACAGGATCGAGAAAGGGCTCCCTGCTGCATATCGCCCTCTATTCTCTCAAATCCTCGGTGAAGCCAGTTTATCCGCTATAACCAGCAATATCGATGTAGGTAGCACCGGTATTGAAAAATATATGCAATAATTCTCATTTTCTATTTGACATTCCTCCGCAGATTGGTTAGACTTTATATAGATTGAAAATGAAAATTACTTTTTGAAAGGAAAGAAGGTTGGAAACATGGCAGGATTTTACTGGTTCAAAAGGGTGGGTTTTTCCCCAAGTAGGAGAAAGAAAAATACGAATTGAATATCTTTATCTTATATGTGGAAATCTAAGTCCTTTTTCCTTTCGGTATCGCAGTGATGCAGATGCCTTTCCAGATATGTATGAAGCTCCTTTTGTTATCCATTGGGAAGGTTTTAAGGGGTCCAGAAAAGGATGCCCTATGGGAAATATTGAACTACTTATTAAAAAATTTGAAGGTGAAATTTATCTTATAAAGAATTTGGATATTGATAAACTTACTGCTTGGATTATACAACAACTTATAGCCTGTCCAATAAGTGTAAGAGTTCAAAAATATGCAGTCAATGAAAAGGCTTGGGTGGTTCAACTTTCCCCTGATACTACGCGGCTTTTACAAAAAAATTGAAACTGAAATTACTTTTTGAAAGGGTAGAAAAATGAACCGAAGAACAAAACAAGATATTAAAAACCTTATTTTTGACGAAACAAGAGTAGAGTTTGCTGCTTTGGGGCATCAAATTGTGGATTTAGAGGCTCAAATACATTGTGGTGCGACCTACGGGCATTGTTTTACTCTGATAAAATATGATGGACGGGGTTATAACTTTCAATGTACAAATTGTACCTTAGGGTATTATCGACTCCAAGATAATCTCAATCAAATAGAGAAAAATTTGGTTGTGGCAGTCTTTTCAAAACAAAAAGCTATATTAGAAGGAAAAAAGAAATAGTATACCACTGGCGTAGTGTAATGGTAGCACAATCGGTTAGTTATGCCCTTCCGTGTTGGTTCGAGTCCAACCGTCAGTGGTTAATCTTTTTTGAAAGGATAGAAAAATGAAATTGGTTTATTTATTGGTTTTAGCATCGATAGTTTTTTTTGTATGGGCCGGGTTTGTTTATAATCCGAGTATATCTAAAACTGAAATTGAACTAAAACAATGGACTCCTGCCGATCTTTATGACCTACAGTGCTTAAGGGAAGAAATTCCATCCCTACAGCGAGTAATTAGCAACAAAGATGGGAAATGGAATATTAAAATGATAAGACTGTGCGAGATAGAGCTTTGTCAAAAAGAAGCATCTTTAGAGGCATTACACAAAAAGTACCTATAATGATTGAATTCCTGTCCCATCCTGATTGTTCAAAATGTTCCCTGCATGAATCGGCGGTGAATGTGGGGATTCCGACAAGAGAATTTGATGTTCCATTTGACAATGTTAGTGTCATCCGACAGCAGAGGGCTTTGTTAATTGTAGGGCCAAATCCTAATGTCAAAGAAGATAAGCGGGGCAAATCCTGGACAGGGTATGCAGGTAAATTACTATCTAAATTTGTAGCAATATCTGGATTAGGGGGTTTGTGTGATGTTTATGTGACCAATGCTTGTCGCTGTAGAAATCCTCAAGGTGCGGACTTATCTCAATTACAAGTACGAACCTGTCGAGATTATTTGAACGATGATATATACGAATTATTAAAAAAGTATGAAGAAGTTATTATTTTTGCTATCGGAGCAAAAGCCGCTTATAGCGTCACAAACAACAGTTCACTAAAAGATACTTTCAAAAAACAAGGCCAGTTGACAGAATTGTTTTTATATTTCAAAAATGAACCTTGCATAATAAGAGATGAAATTCGTATTAGAGTTTTTAGCACTTTTCATTTGGCAATGTTACATCCTACGAGAAAACCGGCTTTAGTCCGAGCAGTGGAAGCCCACTTTGTCCTTCTGCGGAGATACTTAGAAGGTAATTTTATACCTAATGAGGATATTGAACCACCTGAACTTGGAATTCCTGTTCCCAAAGAATTACCCGATGTAGTCTCTTGTGATATTGAAACCTATGGAATTTTAGAGGGGGTAGAACAGACTGTTTTTAATCCGATCAAAGCAAAATATATTGATGGAGTTGATTTTCTCGATCAAGTAGTTTGTGTTAATTTTTCGTGGCGAGATTCAACAGGGAAAATACACTCCGCAGAGTATGTTTTTGAGAAGCCAAGTCATTTGCAGATTATTCGGCAATGGTTCCAAAGAATTTGCCAGCAAAAAATAACTCTTGTGGGGCAGAATATAAAATTTGATTTGATGTTTTTAGCCTCCGCAGATGGGGAGCTTCGATATTGGATTGATCCTCGGCGATTGAAAGTTGACGATACTTTGATTTTGAGTTTTCTTTTATATGAGCAGCAACCAGAGAAGGGTCTCAAAGAATTATCTATGCTGCATGGCATTTATGATTATAGTAAATTGAAAGTTACCGGAAAATCAGGTAACGCTAAGTCCTGCTGGGATAAGAACTTACATAAGTATAATGGAGTTGATGGTGTTAATGCTTTGAAGCTCCGAGAAGAATTATTGGTGAGAATTGCTGACCGTTATGGGAAAGATTCAGAAAAATTAAGTGATGCTTGTGCCTGGATGCGAAATGCAATTGTGTGGGACACTTTCGATTTGGATTTGAATGGAAGCTCTTTGAACATTTCCAAACTTACAAATTTTCACGAACAGGAAACTTTACGTTGTAAACAACTTCTTGTAGAAACAGAAGAAGAACATAGACTTAAACTTGCAGGGACAGGTTCAGATAAACCCCTGCGGAGTTTCTTTATGGATTGTGTGGAAGAAGCTGGATTACTTGAGGATAGTCGAGTTCAATATACTACTAAGACAAAAAATATTTCTATTGGAGTTGAAAATGCGAATTTACTAAAAAAGCATTTGCCTCCCGGAGAGTCATTAGCAATTGTAACTAATTTTCAGGAGTTTAAGGAAAGGAGCAAAATTGTCAACACCTATACAAGACCGCTACTGGAAAAACCCAGAAAAGGAATTGTTACCCGACAAGGAAATGTTGGCATGGTTTACCCTTCGTGGTATCCTATCCCCAGCTATTTCGAGAGAGGTGGCAGTTCGGATGATAAAGTTGGCGGCCAAACCCAAGGGCGATTTAGCTGTAAAAAACCTGCTCGACAAACTGAACCACACTCCGTTCGAGACTGTTCAACATCTCGATGGCCTGGTGGAAAGTTAGTTGAATATGATTATAGTCAGGATCATTTGAGGATGGCGGCATTGTTGTCGGGCGACCCTCTGTTGATGGAAGTTTACACAAGCAATGAGGGTAAAAGTATTCATACCGAAACGGCGTTGACTATATTTAAGGATGCTGATCCAACTGATCCTGGGTGGAAGAAATCTGATATGTATAAGTTGGGTAAGACTTTGAATTTTTTAGTGTTATTCAAAGGAGGAGCATCGGCTTTCCGATCCACAGCATTAAGTGATGCGGGGGTGGAAGTTGAATATGAATTCTGTCAAGAAGCTATTCATATTTGGTATCAAAAACATCTTGTTTATAAAGAATGGCAAGATGGTATAATTGACTTAGCGGCGAAACAGGGCTACCTTGTACTGCCTACAGGATGGAGTAGGACTTTTGGACTCGGACCTGCGGGGGTTGCTAATTATACGAATGAGATTTGTAATTTTATGCACCAGACTCCATGTGCTCAGTTGCTACAATCGGCTCATTTTGAAATAATGAAGGAGTTTCGAGATTTGTATTTGAAAACACCCATCTGTTTGCAGATTTATGATGCTGTATTTGCCGACATCTATCCGGGTGAGGAAGAAATCGTCGATGAAATAATAATCCGAAATATGGAACATCCTTATGTTCTTGATATTTTTTATGAATGGACTGGCAGAGTTGTGCCCTGGACTGTCGAAAAGAAGGAATATGAAATATGATAAAATCTAAAAAATGTAAAAAGATGATGGAATGTAGTGGATCAGCAAAATGCGAACAAGAAACGTGCTCTCATTACAAATTACATGAACTGAATAAATCAGTTATTCCTTGTAATGTATGTTGTGGTATTGATGGCCCAATCTGTGCGGAGGTAAAATGAGCCCAGCAGATATATATAAAGAAGCACTTATGGAAACGATTTATTTTATGCACTATCTGGGCAATGAAGCTAACTGGCAATGTTCAATATTATGTGAAGAACAGGATCGAGTAGGTTATTATACTCCAAAGGAGATAAGTTGATGGAGATCCTTGAACATATAATAGGTTTCATAATTGTAGTAGCACTTATTATTTACGGGAGAAGTATATGATTTCAAGAGAAACTGACAAACATCGGAGATATAAAATTCCAACTGAAATTACGATTCAGGTTGATACTCGGGAGCAATATCCTCTGTTATTTCCAGCCATGATTCAAATAGGTGATCCTGAATTGACTTACAGGATGATTCCTATAGCTGTTAAGACAGAGCGAATCAAACTTGACTGTGGGGATTACCGCCTCAAAGAATACCCTGCGGAGTGTATTGTGGAACGAAAAGCAAGTCAGCTTGAGATATATAAGAATCTCAACGATTCCCACGACCGCATTAGACAGGCGAAGGCGTTTAGGAAATTGGTTGCATCTTGTGCACATCCCCTTTTATTGGTTGAGGCATCTCCGGGGGAGCTTCTTGGCAATGATCCTCACATTAAGAATCCAGAGATAGTAGCTCACCGTCTGTCGCTTGCAATCGCCAAATATGGTTTTCAGGTTATTTTTCTACCTTGGAAATCTCGAAATAATGATACTCGCAGGAAGGCCGGACATTTAATGCTTCACATTATGATGGGCTATGTCCTTGCAAAGAACTTCGATGTCCCTCCAATATTGCTGGAAGAAACTCAATGAAAAATATACCTAATTTTCCAAAATATACAATTACACAAAATGGGGTTATAAAAGGTATTTATGGTTCCGACCTCAAACCTGGAATAAATAGTTGTGGGTATCCAACAGTTATACTTCGGCAAAATGGAAAAACACATACACGAGGAGTACACCGATTAGTTTTAGAGACTTTTGTTGGTCCTCGCCCCACTGGTATGGAATGCAGACACTTAAATGGTATTAAAACAGATAACAGACTTGAAAATCTTCGTTGGGGAACTCATAGTGAAAATATTTTGGATACTGTAAAACATGGGACACATAATGCAAGTAAACTTTGCGAAGAACAAGTACGAATTATATTCCATGCTTACCACGATGGGTATTATACTCAGAAGGATATAGCAGCAGTATTTGGTATTATTCAGCAAACTGTTTCGGATATTATTCATAAAAGAATTTGGAAATATATTTGGAATTAATCAAAAAAAAGGGTTGACTAAAGATCATAATATGTTATACTATAGGTATATGAAAGATTGGGGTAGGAACGTTAAAAACCTTCCGCCTTGTAAAGTGACGATTTCGGCCCCTTCTTTTTTTAATTTTGACTCCGCAGAGTGCTCATCGGGGAAGCAAGAGTTTCCTCGGTGGGCCTCATTTTTTAGAAAGGCAATCCCATGAGTAGGAAACATGAGCAGGTTGTAAATATGCGTAGAAAACCCTGTATTAAAGTAGTGGTAAAACCATCCCCTATAGTCGTCGTACCCGACAAATCCTATATAGGTGCTGATGGTAATGTAATCCCTACAGACGTAATACTCATTTCCGATCCAGAGATGTATGAAAAAATGCAAGCTATTTTAAGTGCCTGGGCAAAAGAGAGAATGGGTGCCCTCGGCAAGAAAGGAGCCATAGAAGGATGATAAATCCAAATAGAGACACAAGTGAAGAAGTCCTGCGGAGGCTGAAAGAAGGAAGCTATGAGCGGATGCGTGTAGAGCTTAAAAACTCTGTAGAAGCTAAGATGCGAGACTTTGATATGAGTTGGGATAATATGGGGGATTTAATGGGTATAGGTCGATCTTTATACAATCGAGGTTGTCAAGCTAAATATAAAGTTGTTATGGGAAATATGACTTTATTTCAATTGAATGATTTGGCTGCCCTCTTTAGCTGCGAGCCATACATCATTTTCCGACCTCGTGAACCCTGGATAAATATTTAATATTTTTCAAAAAAAGACTTGACTCAGGTTTTGAGTTCTGCTATAATTGAAATATTAAGAAAGGAAATGAAAAATGAAAAAATATAAAAGGGACGAAGGAACAGGACACCCTTCTTGTAAACATAGGATAGCAGCATTAGGTATTTTTGAAACAGAGGATTGTGCATTAAAGGATATAAGGTCTTGTACTTATGAGAAGTGTAAAAAGAGAAAATTAATACTAATAAATAAACCTAAACCCTGCGGAGGAAGATGATGGGTAATTATAAAAACAATCCAAAGAAACCGTTTAAGTGTCATCAATCGAGTATTAGTTGTGCTCATGGTTGTGAGAGATATTGGTTTTTCGCAGAGCGGTGGGGTGTCATTTTACGCGGAATCAAAATAAAAGAAGGAGCGACTCTTGGGAATATCTACCACAAGTTCCAGCATCTCGGTCCAGGTAATGATGAAAAAGTAAAAAATTGGGTTGCAAAGATGCAACGTGATTTAATGGCCCGGGTCGATAAAGGGGAAGATTTGGATGGCGAGATGGTTCGACTGGCTAATCTTCTCACAACGCTTTACAACAAAGCTGAGGCTATGGCTCATTTGTTCTGGGAACGCTACCCAACTCCAAGTTATCTAAAGACAATCGGAACTGAAATTAACCACACCATGACGATTGAAACTGGAATACTGGCAGGATTGATATTGGAAGGAACCATTGATAAACTCGTTCAAGATATTCAAAGTGGAAATATTTGGATTCGAGATCACAAAAGTACGGGGCTTTCTTTAGCTACTATATTTGGTGGATTTTCATGGTCAACTCAAGGCCGAATGTATCGAATATTGGCTGTTGATTATTTAATTAAAACAGGACAAGACCCAAATTGGGCTTTGAAGCATGTTAAAGGGTTTATTCTCGATGGGATTATGAAGCCGGGAATTAAACTCTGCAAGAAAGATAATAAGAATTCAGAGCTTTGGGGATGTTCTGTTGAAAAAGCATATCTGCGGAGGGTTAAAGAGTGGTATGATGAAAAAGAAGACGGTGCCTTTCGATCTCAATCCATTATATTTAATGAACCTTTGTATCCTCCTGAATTAGTAAAAGAATTGGTGAAAATGCAGGAGCTTGGAAGTCGAGGGAATGATCCTGAACTTTACACTCGTGACCCATCGAGATTTCACTGTTTCCTGTATGATTCACAGTGTATCTATCACGATTTGTGTTCTACGCCCAAAATCAATTGGGAAGAACTTTTCAATGTCAAATATAAAATCAGAGAGGACTAAAATGAAAAGAGTAATAAAAGGAATCAATCCTAAAACAGTAGTTTGCATTGACCAATGGGACAGAACTAAATTGTATTTTTGTAAAACCAACTCCGGTTTATATAAATTACATTGTGTCGATCACAAATGGGGGTTTATAAATCTGTTAAGTATAATGGGGGCTTCTACAGGTTGGCAGGAAGATGTATTAAAAGCTTTTAAGTTCCAAATAGAAGTCGGAGATGTGTTTGAGTTTGACAATCTAAAAGAAGCTATGGAGGAATTATTGTGAAAATTCTTAAATTAGTTGCTGAAAGTTTGGTTGCTATCGGTGAACTGGTGGCCGAGACGGACTATCAGGTTTGGGTCGAGAAGGTTTCCGATGATGATAAAATTGGATTCTACATCGAAGATGGACATTTAACTGGAGATAAAGATGAGTTGGTATCATAAAGTATGTTCAGAATGTGTATTAAACAATGATTGTCTTTTTCAAGATGATAATGACGTTGAATCTTGTGAAGATATTCAAAATTATGAAATGGAAAAAAATGAAACTTAGACAAAAACTTTGTAGTATAATTACGTTAGGTCAGCATTGGTTTATGCACTATGTTGGTGAGAAAAGATATGTACGGTGTCACCTGTGTGGGCGATTACCGGAAAGTATGTGGAATTGGTTAAAAAAACGTATGTCAGATTGAAAGGGATCAAATGAGAAAGTTACTGATGACAATATCGCTTGTGTGTATTTTGTTTGGAGTGGGTTGTGCGGCAATGTCTCATTATGCCACCTACACCGAAATCGATCGAGATGCTGTAAAGTATGCAATAAATTCAGGAATGGCTGATGCAAATGATTACGATGAATGGTGGACAAATTTAGTTACAGCGAACCGGCTCAAAAGAGATGTCGATGGAGGCCACAAAATAATTCAACTAAAGCTAAAACAATTAATCCAAAAAGATGACTTGGAATATAGTATTGTTGAGGATGCTGTTGCCAATAATTTAGCGATTGGTTTGCAGCGGGAAGAACTATTATTCGGTAAGACAGGTCTTTTATCCCTCGGACTCAGTATGGCGGGATTTGGAGGTCTTACTGGAATATTAGGTCTAATGCGAAAGCGTCCTGGAGATATTACTGCCCCAGAACTGGAACAAGCCATTACATCGGCTACTGGTAAAACCTCCGCAGATTTGTCCTCTAAGGAAAAGCAATTTGTGCAGCTTGTGAAGGGTGTTCAACTATTTTTCGATGACTATAGGGATTCAACAAGTAGTACGCAAACAGATATGTTAAAAGCATTGAAAGTTGCGATGAATGTGAAACAGGATACGGACACTCAGGCTGCGGTCGCCGTTGTAAAGAAAACCAGTTAAAAATAGAAAGGGAAAATGATGACAGAATTACAAGTAGTAATCGATAATCTCAAAGAAGCACATATTGTCGGGGAATTGCTTTTGGCTAAACTAAGAAACGTCCAAAAGGATTTAGAGAAACCAAAAGACCTTGTATTCCCAAGCCGTTTCATTATGATAAGTGATCCTGATAGGGTCGATTCTTTTGTAATTGGACTGGAAAAGCCGTTTGATTGGAAAGGACTTCCACTTACTTTTAGAGGTCGAACAGCTTTCAGTAGAGAAGATATTCAACAGATTATCGAAGGGTTACGAACATTATTAGAAAGGGAAAATTGATATGGACGAACAACTACCTAAACCAAAATCTATAGCACACGCAAAAAGTATCCAACAAATACCAAGAGCTAAATCTGCGGAGGGGAATGTTGTGTTGGCTGCAACTCCTAATACTGTGCCAAAGATACCTGTTGATTGGGCAAATCTGGGGGTTGTGACTGGGTATGCTCCGAAACTTCCCGAGGACTTGAATCTGTATATTGTTGGCCCTTCCGGAGAAGGTAAAACTACTTTTGATTCGAGTATTCCTGACCACATGATTTTGGACTTCGACAAAGCTGCGGAAGGTATTGTAGGGACTCGGGCTATGCGAGTTCCTATTCGGGATTATGAACACTATATGGAGATTACACAGAAACTCATTGACGAGGGGAAAGCTGGTAAGCATGTTGTTCATAGAATATCCATTGATACTACTGATGAGTGGCTTGGTATGATTGTTAATCGGCTCCAGGAAGAAAAAGGTGTTGATGATATTACTGAGTTTGGCAGTCAGGGACATGGATGGGCAATGATTAAAAATCGGTGTTGGGCGAGAATTAGGGAATTAGGAGAAGCAGGGTATGTCTGGTCTTGTGTCGGACACATGATTACTAAGACTGAGACGAATCCAAATACTCATAAAGAGAGAACTGTCGTAAGAGATGCGGCGTTTCCATCGTTTGCAGCTAATATTGTTCGCAATAGTGACTTTAAGTTCACTATTTATAGTCTCCACAAAGAAATTGAAAAGAAAACAAAAAGAAAACTACCCAGTGGCCAAGTTATCGATGTTCCTAATGGAACAGAAATAGTATCTAAATATTTTCTGAATTCTTATGCAATGGATTCACGAGAAGGTAAAGGTCGTGTTGCACCGGGAATGGTTCGGAAGTTTGAGGTTCCATTAATCAATGCGTGGGATGTGTTTAAGAATAACTATAATGTTGCAATTGAAAACGCAAAGAAACAATAAAATATATTTTATTACTTTTTTAGGAGAATGAACATGGATATTGAATTTGAAAAAGCTTTACAACTGCATAATCAGGAGTTCAAAGAGGCAGAGGTGTTCGACAATTGGATGCCTCCGGATGGGGAATACATGGTTTCCCTTGTCAAGCTGACCACTGGGACAGCTAAAAAAGATGGAACAGATATAATGTGGTGGAATCTTCGAGGCCGGATCGAAGATGTGGCAGATGAGCAACTTCATGGTTCCGAATTTACGGTTGGCTACTATTCCTCTAAGGTATTCGGTATCTTGAAGGGTGCTGCAAAAACTCTCGCTGGACGAGATATTGATGACCTTGCAGAAGCCAATGCTGTTTTGGAAGCTTCTTTAGGCGGCGTTGTCCGTGTAGAAGTACGAACTACACGAAGCAGGAAAGACGGCAGAGATTATACCAACTGCTACATCAAGGAAGTTATCGTAACTACGACGGACGAAGCCTCCGCAGAAGATGTCTCTAATGAGGCAACTGCGGCTCCGATTGAAGATACTCGGACTGATGAAGTTCAGGATGAATTAGCTTTAGAGGGTGGTGGCGAATCGCCTTTAGTGTAACGTAGCAAGAAAGGAAATAGAAATGAAGAAGATACCACTGACTCAGAGACAATTTGCTTTAGTAGATGATTCAGACTTTAAGTTTCTGAGTCAGTGGAAGTGGTGTGCTCATAAAGCATCACGTTCTGATGATTTCACCGCAGAGCGTAGGACTTATAGATGTGATAAACAGATTACAATTAGTATGCACCGCCTCATACTTGGCTTAGAACTGGGAGACAAACGCCAGGGAGATCATAGAGACCACAACACATTAAACAACCAACGATACAATCTTCGAATATGTACCCAAAGTCAAAATAATATGAATCGAAGATCCTTTCCAAATTCATTTAGTAAATATAAAGGTGTTTCTTGGAATAGTCTATCTAAAAAATGGACAGCTTCGATAAGAATAGATGGAGAATACAAATATTTAGGCTATTTTGAAGAAGAAAAAAATGCTGCGGAGGCTTATGACAAGGCAGCAATAAGATACTTTGGTGAATTTGCATACTTAAACTTTCCTATGGAGTTAGTATAATGGAACCGGTACACATTCCTGTAAGTATATGCCCACATTTTTCGCAGGGGAAACCCAGAGGACATTATATCCTTGCGAAAAGGCTTTTTAGAGAGGAAACTCCGATATTAGTAAAACAACAATTCTGTGGATTTAATGGGTTTTTATTTGTTACAGTGGTTAGACCAAATAATTGGGACAGTATTTTTAAGATGGCCTTGCACATTAAAGAATTGGATGAAAGAAAAATAACTTGGCTTGGAAGTGTTCATCTGACAAATTTATCTGGTGGTTTCAAAATATACTTACCAGAATATGTTCTAAAAGCTAAGAAACCTGGACGAATTGAAGGCACTGGAATTTTTAGAAAATATAAAGCACTTGGATTTGAATGCTACTATTTAGAAATACCAAAACTATCAGCTGATGTTTTATTTGGACGAAAGGAATTAAAATGAATACACCGAAAACAATAATATACCATATTGCAGGTAATAGGAATAAAGGATCCCTGGACATAATTCAAGAATATTGGATTGTAGCTATTGTAGCAACAAAATTACATACTGATATAAAATATATTCAGGCTGGTGGAACTGTGGGGGAAAGATATAGATATTATACTAAAGAAGAAGCACAGATTGCGGAGAAATTATTCCATTTAAGAAATACAGAAAAAGAATCGAAAACAGAAATCTCCGCAGAGAGTTATCAGGACTTTGGGTCTGAGCCTACTGAGAATGCTAAGAATCCAATGCAGAAATTTGAGTCTGGGGCTACGCGGACTGGTGATACGGAGAAATTGAATTATGTCAAGGCTCTATCCCCTATAGTTTTAGAACGATATGTGCAGTATCTAAATGCCCATCGGAAACAAGCAGATGGGATTATGAGGGATTTCGATAATTGGAAAAAAGGTATTCCAACTGATCGATACCTTGAAGGTTTAGGAAGGCATTTTATAGCTGTTTGGCTATTAGGTGATGGATTCCCTGCGGAGGATGATAAAGGGCCGGTGACTTTAGAGGACACTTTATGTGCTATTATTTTTGGGGCATCTGGATGGTTGCATGAAATAATTAAAGATAAACGGAAGGGAAAAACACTTGAATCTATTGTTACTTGTGCTTCCCGAGTTCCCATGACCAAGGCTTGTGAAAATTGTATAAATTTTGAAAAATGTACAGTAGAAAGGAAACAAAATGTGTAAGCAACTAAAAGTTTATGTGAGTCACAGTATCCGAGGTAAGAAGGGTGTAAATGCTACCGATGCAGATATGAAGCATAACAATGATTTGGCTATCATATTTGGCAAAGCATTACGGCGTAAATTACCAGGTATTAATTTTTACGTTCCTGGAGACCACGATGAGTTTATAATAATTGCTTATCGAGAGAAGTATTTGACTGAGAAACAAATTCTCGATATAGATTGTAAGATTGTGCAGGGGTGTAACTTTATAATAGCCTATACACCGGATGGTTATTTGTCCAGAGGAATGAAGGTGGAAATTGAGTATGCTGGGGAAAATGGTATTCCTGTGATTCTTGTATCTTGTCTTAATGAAACAGGATTAAATGTAATTAATCGACAAATCAGAGAAGTAACGAGGTAACTATGATAAGTAAAAATACTATTCATCAGATATGTTGTGGGTTGCGATTGAGGATGCCGCACAAAGTTATAGCTCAAAAGGTGGAATATTCTATACGTTGTGTTAATAATTTGTCTCGGGAAAGGCCTGTTCGGATATTGTTGTGGGGAGATGCTCATTGTGGCAGTAATGTAGGGCTAACCCCTCCAGCGTTTCAATCCAAATTTACACCTAATCCTAAAACAGAAGAAGAACGTACTTTGAATAAATGGGCTAAACTTCAAAAAGAATGTTGGGATTGGTATGTAGCCAGAGTGGATATGTTGAAACCTATTGATAAGTTGTTTTATCTTGGGGATGGGATTGATGGGACTGCACACCGCTGCGGAGGAACAGACCTTATCCATGTAGATCGGAAAGTACAAGTGCGAATGGCTATAAAATCTCTTGAAGTTGCAGAAGCTAAAGAAATGGTGATGGTATATGGTACGCCATATCATGGAGGAGAAAGAGAGGACTTTGAAATGGATATTGCCCAGCATTTCAAGTGTAAAATTGGAGCACATGAATGGGAAGAAGTTAATGGTTGCATGTTTGATTTGAAGCATAAGCAGGGGAATTGTGATAATCCCGCGACTGGACTTTTTCAACAGATTAGGGATCATCGAGAATGGGCTGGGTTAGGTGAACAGCCAAAAGCTAACGTACTTATCCGAGCACACACACATCGATTCTGCATTATTAGATTAGAAGATTGTACGGGGATTACTATTCCGGCTCTTCAGGCTTATGGAACCAAGTTCGGGGCCAGGCAATGCTCTCGTAAAGTGCAATTTGGATTAGTGGCTTTGGATGTATGGCCGGACGGTGTGGTTGTAGAGCATATTCATATTGCAAAATTGGCTGGGCATAAAACTCATTCTAATTAAAGGAAAATGATTATGGTAATTAAAACCCATCTGCGGAGGCCGAGTGATTATTTACGCAGTTCAAAAAAAATGTTGATCTTCTGGTCCGATAACCAAGCTATTTTATCGGATGGTCCGATACCCAGAGCGTGGCCTTGACCGGCTTATCGGACGTTTCAATGCAGACAAAGTCCGAGCCGATTGATTGATTTTAACATATTTTGGAAGAGTAGTCAACAGAAAAAACTTGTGATTTTTTTAATTTTTTACTTGCATTATGGGTTTCAATAGATTATACTTTATATAGTTGAAGGGATTAAAAATGTATCAAATAAACTGGTTAAAAATAATGATGATTTTGGCGGCTACAATGATCGTCGTTTATATCTATTTTGAAATTAAAGGAATTTGATTATGGGCGATTATAAGATAGAATATAATGGTAAGGTTATTGCATGGTTTTTGCACAAAGCAGATAGAGACTTTACAATCAATGCCCTTAGAGAAGCATATCCAGATTGTGGTTTTCTTGAAACTAATCCTTAAAATCTTTTCTCTCCTCCTCCTTTAAGACCGGCGGAAAACGCAATTTCGTCGGTTTTTTTATTGGCTTTATAAATAGAATTTGGAGGTTTTCGATAGGGATATTGATTGTAGTGGGTAGTCTTTTTATAACGTCTGTAACAATTATAATTTCAGGTTTACTCCGCAAAGAGGTTTCAAGGGTTCTGCCGGTCAATTGATAAAAAAAGCATAAATTTTCTAATTATTAGAATATTTTACTTGCATTGTGTTGGTTCGTATGCTATACTCTGGATAGTTGAACGAGGTTTTCAATTTTTAGGGGTTTTGAATAATGGTTGTTAGAAATGATTGGGTAGCTCATCTGATGTATTATCCGTTGAAGGAATTGAGACGGCGGCAGAATATCGTTAAACAACAACAACGGATAGCTTATCGAATAAAGAATACTCACGCTCTTGAAGGATTACGAGATATGGAAGATAGCTTAACCGAGACTGTTTATTTGAAAGAGTTTGCTTATGACAATAATGAATCTACAAAAACTGATAAACTCTAAGGAAGTGAAATCTCATATATTGCGGCGTGTCAAAGCTACTCGCAAGGGTTGGACGTGCAGCAGAGTTTCGGCTAAGGCTTTGAACGTGATAAATGCTAAACTTATGATAATGATTGACAAGGCTGTTCAATGTCATCCAACAAAAGGCAAAACTTTTATTGATGTTTAGAGGGAAATATGTGTAAAGATAGTGGCGATTATGATTTTGGTTATGATCCGGAGTGTGATCCTGATTTGGCTGATAATAATAATTAAAGTTTAGTATTGAGGGGTAGTTTAGTATTGATTGACAAAAGATAATCGATTGTGGTGGACGTGGTGACAACGAATCATTTCAAACAGGGCTCGTATTGGGAAACTAACCTCCTTCCCGTTAGATGCGAGCCCTCATCTTTTGCCAGTGGTTATTTACGCAGTGGGAAAATTGAGGTGTGATTTGGTCCGATAAACTCCGCAGATGTGTGTTCGTTTTAGTCCGATAAC
>SDBT01009714.1_pt1 | contig 15580 bp, 16 predicted proteins | sample 2277101 | NCBI WGS metagenome assembly SDBT01 (sample SAMN10404973, study PRJNA504765) | marine sediment metagenome | isolation source: marine sediment core GS10_PC15, 103 cmbsf | place: Arctic Ocean: Southern Knipovich Ridge | collected 2010 | reverse complement strand
TATTTCATAATCATTACCGCAATTAGATACCCAAGCATTGTCGGCTTTTTTGAGAGCCTTAAGATTATCGTCGCCGAAGATTTCCATGCAATATGTAATACAATTCTCTTTGCTAATCATTTCTCACCTTACCAAAATCCCGAACCTATGATCCTTTATTTAGTTTGATGAATTTTTTGCACTCCGTACCATTGGCCTGATACAATCATGCATATAGCAGTTTCTTTCATGTTAAAAAACAGATCACCATCTCCATTATAGGAGAAGCTATCAGCCTCGACGAAAATCACGCCGTTTCGTTTTCTGCTCCCTCCAACGAAATTTCATCTTCCAATTTAGCAATCACGAGACTGTCATCAAAAATCACCAATAGGCTAACGCTTACAGTGTAATATTTCATAATTTGTCTCCTATATAAACCTGTTGTCCAACCTTTAGATTTTCAGCCTTAACCTTCTGCTTCTCACCATGTACAAACACAGAATGGTTCCCTGTAATACGAAGAGTTTGAATATCTCCGTTCTTGTCTTTTATCTTAACCTTATACATTTGCTTGTCATTGGGGATTTTGATATACCGACAAATTTTCTGATCGATAATATCGCCAGTAGCCATGTCTCGGCTCTTGATCGATTGATCAGAATGAGGTGATGAATTTTCTACCAACTCCCCAATAGGAGATTGAGAGCCATCGGACATTGTAACCAGAGCATCAGCAGGCAAACACTCATCAATGATATAGTACTTTGACTTGGCTCCGTCCATCGGCGCATAGCCAGCAGTATTCTTTAATTCACGTACCTGCTCTACCTTGCCCGCATTACTTGCTGCATCTATTTCTAAAACATCAGTGTGGGTACCAGCATAGACTGCTCTGCATAACTCACAATTCCCGCAGGGGTGAAGAACGTCATCTGAGGTAGTACAATTTTCACTTGCAGCAAGAATGCGTGACATCGATGTCTTTCCAGATCCGTATTGTCCCGCAAACAAATAGGCATGGTGCAGCTTCTTTTGCGTCAGAGCATTGGTCAATGTTTGAACAACAGTAGGCTGCCCTACTAGTTCTGACAATTTCTTAGGGCGATACTTACGAGCGAGAATCATTATTTAACCTCCGCAGAGAGAAAAGCTGGCATCAACAAACCTTCAATTTCACCCAATGTAAACCGGACAGGACGAACGCGAGATTCTTCTGTATTTATGTAGACACAACAAATATTGAATCTTCGAAGCAGCCATATGGCGCGATTACGAATTCCAATATGTGTAGATATCATGATCGTTTCGTCTGAATATCCTGCGACTGAACCACCGCCATTACATTCCTCGCAGATTTCGTCAACAAATTTACCGAGCCCGTCGCAGGCTACGCAATCTTTTTCGTGCCCGCATTCAAAACATTCAGAATCACCGTAGCCATCACACTTGTCGCATAAAAAGTCTGCTCGACCAATTCCATCACACTTCGAACACTTTTTATCCTTGGGTTCGTCACCAAGGTTAGGCAAATCGATTGGCACGCTCTTATACCCTTTATTCCAGTTCAAATCTTCTATTTTTGGAGTACTCCCCGGTGTACTTGGCATTTGAGTCTTCATTCGCACAGCTATTCGACCGTCAGTCGCACAGACATAACCATCACGAACGAACGGCTTGTCTATTCCGTACCGCGACGACTCGGACGAAACGCAGGCTGCAAAGATTAAAGGCAAACTATCGAGACTTGAAGGCTCTACTGTTGTCATTTAGACTCTCCCAACCGTATCTAAATATCGCATGCGGACACGAACCCGGACATCGTGTCCGCATAGCGACCCTCAATCGTGATAAACACTGCATACGCCCAAGACACTTGTTACCATGATGAGGCAGAATCCTCGTCCTCAATGCTATCTGGATAATCAGAGGTTGCATGATCCAGAGTGAAACCAGAAGCGTCATACTTCATTACATGAGTATGATCGGTGTTTCTCCGAATTAACTCCACTGGGCGTCCCCATACTCTGAAAATGTACCGCAAAGTATGTTCTCCATACCCAATATCAACATTCGTCAAATCATCCTCAACATGCTCCAAACGCAAAGTTCCGTCTGAATCGACTCGACGTACCACCAAACACGGCACACCGTAATTGTTACGCACCCTTGCCATGGTTCGTAGAATATCGCTGAGGTCCTTCGTCCTTACTTTGACGGTCTTGTTTGTCTTAAGTTGCTCATCAATCGGGAATTTTCCCAGCTGACGATCCTTGTTGTCGGTCATTCGCTTTTTGATCTCTTCCTGAATCTTGTAGTTATCGTGATATTCCTCTGGACTACCAAAAGCGAATAAATGCAACTTATCAATGAGTTCCTCTGTTAAATAATTACGAAAGAAAGAGACATCGTCTTCCGCTATCATGACTTCACGAATCTTTTGATTTCCGTTGATGACAACAGGAACTTTCTTTCCCCACTCATCCTCGTAGTACCCCTCTTCAAAATACTTGTCCCATCTCTCTTTTATATCCCGAAACATTCTGAATCCAACATAATATGGATTAATCCGCGTAGCATAGTGAAAGAGTTTGGGGTTCTCAATTATTCGAGGGTGCCAATCTTTGACAGTACGGCCAGTAGGACGACCGGAATGATCCACTTCTGGCTGTTCTGTTTTGAGTTGAATCTTTACCCCTGCCTGAACTACCTTCTCGTGCGAAGACAAGAAATCTAAGTGCTCTTCTGAAGTTAAAGGATACTTAATCCCTTTGAGTCCGTATTCATTATCATCTCCGAGCGAGTACTGAAGCATCAACTCAGCATGCCAATAACTAGCCCACCCCTCGCCTAAGATCTTTGTGCGATATTGAGGATAGAAGTAGTATGATTCTCTTCGAACAATTTCAAAAATGCGCTTCTGCCAGTCTTCCATATTCGCGTATTCTGTTAAGAACCACAACAAATCTTTTTCAGGATTGGGAGGAAGGTGGATTCCTTTCACTACCTTCTTCACCATAGGTTCGTCATTAGGAACTATGTCTTCCCATTCACCAACTTTGCGCTCCTCAAAATCCACATGCCGTTTTTCGTATCGTGAACGCTTTAGCTTCTTGTAAACATCGACATGACGCTCTAGGGACAGGGCCACGTCCAGCCATTCATCCACCTCGTCGTCTCCGTAGTCGTGACGGTATTGATCAATCGCTTCAGCATGCCTCTTTGCCACTTGAACCATATTCTCTTCTTGGGCTTCACGAAACATTATATTGTTCGCAAATGTATCAGAATGTGCGTAGCAGTGGGCGGCAATCATGAGATTAATTGTTTCGGTGTTGCCAGTGTCCAAAAAGGCATAGGATGGGTTGTTGTTTAGAATAAGTTCATAAATCTTACTCATTCCCATCTCTCCCTGGGTTTTTTGATACTGATAAACTCTCCCGAAAGACCAGTGACTGTAGCGCGTAGGGAGTCCATAGCTCGCTACTTCATAGATAACAGAGCTGGGAACCTCGAAAAACTGAACATCGTAATGCCTCAACCCTGCGGCGTGAGCCAAGTCTTCTATTTCCTTGAACCTGTCCTTGGTTTTGTTTGATGCCATTACACTGTCTCGTGAGAATGTTTCAGGAACTTACGCAGCGTATCCATGATATCTTCCATCTTTTCGATAGTTGAAACCAGGAGACGACGATACTTCGTTTTGGATGCCTTCTTCAATAACTTGTACAAGTCACTGGAACCATCTCGGTAACTATCAAGATCAATTTCGGTGTACGCAAACAGGTTTGCGCCCATCAAAACGATGTCACCAGCGATTTCAACGCACTCAGCCTCATCGCTCCAAGAATCACCATCAGAAGCGTGAAAACAATATATGTTCCATTTTTCGCTTGGATAATTATGCTTGATAATATCCCGACACATTTCGTACGCAGAAGAAACTCTGGTACCTCCACTGTCGGCAATCGTGAAAAATTCCTTCTCGTTCAATTCTCTGGCATGATAGTCGTGAGCAATGAACTTTATTTCAACTTTATCATACCTAAGGCGCAAGAATTGAACAATCCAAAAGTACAAGGCTTTTACTGCGTAGATCTTATTCGCCCACATCGAATTATGCGAAAGAATTCCGTCAACAAAGTAATTATGATGATTTAAGACTTCCAGATCATAAACATATTCACACTTTTGCTGTTTAGTCACTTTCTTGACTTTACTAAGCACTATTCCATTTCGTATAATGTTACCAATTTGTTCTTTTTCCTCGTCAGAAGTATCTTGATGGTCTCTAAGAGTTCTTAAAGATGATATGCTATGACAATCATAAATGCCATTAACATAAATGCCCGCTTTCTCTCTAGCATAAGAAGAAGACACTTTTGTTATATCAACATGGGGAATATACTTAGATCGCATCGCATTCTTTTTTTGTTTTTGCAACTCGATCAAAGCAACAAGCCTTTTAGTCTTTTGTAAATCACGAAAACCGATATGCTCAGCAAATAATATTGCATCTTTTGAATTGATAGATAATTGGTAATAAATGCCAGCTTTTATTACGCTCTCACCCAGAACTCTCTCGGGCGTCTTTTTATCATGAAGACGACCCCTAATGCCGAACCGTGATAGTAGTACTTTGACTTGTTGAACTAACGATTTGGCAGACATGATAAGCGAAACAGAATGATCCGACACAAACCCTTCGGCATCAAATAACCCGGACAAAAAAGCAGCAACCACCGAATCTGGGCTATTCAAAATTTTATCTGATACTTCTCGGTATGGACTACGGCTCGCCAAATACGGGTTGGTGTGCAACAACTTATCAACAAACTGAAAACTATGAACATGCAAGCGATTGCGCTCTCCATATTTTAAATGCGTCTTGAACCCAGAATTTTCCACAATCTTAGACAGTCTTTCCAAATTATCCACATCTTTGTCGGTTATGCAAATAGTTGTGCTTCCACCTTTTAAATGTCGAGTGTCTTGAATGTGGCCATCCCCCAGAGCAAATCCCATAAAATAATATGCATCTATGGGGATTATGGGGATGTCGCACAGAGAATCTACTGAATAATTAAGAGACGATTTCGAAGCTTTCATGTTATATATTAAATAATCGCCCTCTTCCAATGCGGCAGCAGTTTTTTCTACAATTCCTTCGCCGGTATATACAAAGTAGCGATGATTAGGAGTACTATTCAGAACAACATCTTCGGTAACAATGCTCATCGTAGAAGGTGCAAGATACTTGAAAACCTTTGATACCACGCCGGGCACTTTTGCGCGGCTACTTACATCCAATGAAATTACCGATTCGCCCTCTTCAATATTCTCTATTCTCTTCCACCCGCAAGGAGTTTCGACCAAGTGACCCGCCGTATGACAGCCCGATCTATCCATCATTAAAAAAACAACAGCGTTCGAGTGTTTTTCCCTTGCGATTTCCCATGTCTTAAAACGCAAGTCATCTTGCGTCATAGGAAGAATCTCGCCCTTCTTTATCTTCAGTTGAGAACGCCGCTTAATATGGGCGAGCAGGGTCTGCTTCTTGTCCAAACAAGCCTCAATGCCTACCCTCTTCCTGCGATCCGTGTATTCCAGAACATCAGATGTGATCTCAGTCTTTTTTGTGTCATCCAGATCAGGCAGCTCCAACTCCTGAATCATCATCTCAGTAAGTTCTTCGAGAGTATACTCCGTCTCATATAATTCCTCGCCAATCTCGTCGCCAGCTCTCATGGGACGTCCGCCCTCATCTCCTGGCTCGCTAATAATCTCGCCATTCTCTAATTCATCAAACTCATCCCGTCCAATCTCATCCATGCGATCCGGATTATGGCGGAAGCGATATTGATCCAGATACTTGAGACGAATTTTTACCTTCTTGTTGCCTTCGCTCGTAATGATGTCTTGTTGTGAAATGATGTCTTTGAGTTGTTTTCGAACCGCTTCCTCGATCCGCTTATTGTGTCGATTCGCATCTCTTTGTCCCCGATGAATGATATCGTGCGGAAAATCTTGGTCTATAATTGTACTGCCCATTAAGATTTCGCCTCTCTAACAAGTCCTATTTTCCACAAATCAGCATAAGTCACAGGAGTCACATTTAATATATTTTGGTTCTCCTTCTCTTGATAAGCAAAAGCACAGTTCCCGACGCGCACAAGAAAATAGATGTAAACCGCAAGGGCGCCCAAACGAGCCTTATACATCAACTCTACGTAGTCCTGAGTTGTGCGACGGTAACGATAAATGACGCCAGGCGTAAACGGATCTTCTACAAGTTCAGCTTCTAACTGTTCATCATCTTCAGGAGCTTCATAGCTCAGAATGATCGAATTTTGACATTCATCCTCTCTGTCAGCCAGGGAAGTGGGCATTCCCTTTAATCCCACACTGACATCTATAAGCGGGACAGCTAACACCCCAGGGAGAAAACTCCCCACTTTGTCAAACTCTGCCAAATCAACATCGGCTATTTCTTTTCCGAGTACGATGTACATTATTTATCAAACAAATGAGCCGTCGCATACTTCAGCAAGGCGTTGGCAGAGTCAGCCGAATAGCCCTGCTGATCAACCATCCGCGCAACAACGTCATTGATTTTCTTGAGTTCGTCAGTATCGGGATTGCGCGTGCTTACCGTCATGCGAATGACATTCTTCCGTTCCTCAAACAGTTTTTTCTGGATGGCTTCTCTAAGCTGCGAATGTTGGGTATAGTCAAACTGCTTCTTGGCTCGCGCAGCAGCACCAACAGCTCGTAGGATTTCATTGCGAAAATCTTCTTTGCCACTACTGGTGATATCGATCTGTTCCTCAACCGAATCCATGAGCTTCTCGTCAAGGTCTATCTCATCACCAGTAATAGGATCACGAGGCTTGGTGCCTGCGCAGGCTGCGTCAATCTGGTCAAGATAGTTCTCACACAAATTGCGGGCTTCTTTCTCGTAAGATACGAAAAATGCTTTCTGGATATCATTTCGCAGCAGATCATCCCATTCATTCCGAGCTTCATCAATCAAGGACTCGAAGAGATTTTTCTTATCTTGGCTAAAAGAGTCACGACCAAAGATTCCCTTGTTCATTTGACGCAGAACATCCAATGGAGTGATGTAGTTTCGTCCTTCATCATGAGCAGTGGCGATGGCTGCCGAAATCTGGTCAATTGTAAAACGCGGACTCACTCCTGTCATACCTTCCTTGGGCTCTTTACGCCTCATATCAGGGACTTGTTCTATTTTATGACCTCGAACGTGTTGTTTATCATAGAGCTTCATCTTCTTGACAAGCGTCAACTCTCCTCCCTCAGGAGGAGGAGCAAGCCGAGTCAAAACGGCAAACATAGCTGCCGCCTGCAAGGTTTTGGGAGCTATATGCATGTTCTTAATGGCATCGCTCTTGCTCAGAAGCTTCTCGTAGATTTTCACTTCGTTGCTGACAGAAAGATTGTACGGGACTCTTACGATGATCATTCTGTCATGATAAGCCTCGTATTTCTTCTCTGCCATGAAGTTTTTGAACTCTTCTTCATTGGTGTGTAACAGAATCACTGTATCACAATAAATAAGCCCAAAACGTGGAGCCTTAATCATTTTTTCTTGAGTAGCAGTTAGCAATACTCGCAAGAAACGTTCATCGCTTTTTAAACCCTCGATGAACTCCATAATGCCACGATTTGCCACATTTAATTCGCCGTTAAAATTATAAGTACGAGGATCAGCCTCATCTCCATACTCTTGAATTTTGGCAAAATCAATACCACCAACGAGTTCACTCTGGTCCTGTCCTTTGGGGTCCTGGGGAAGCCAAGTCCCAATTCCAACACGAGTCGCCTCATCAATGTATATTTGTTCGACAGGATAGTCCATGAATTTTCCATGGAACTCTTCCTTCAATCTATAAGCCGCAGTAGGACTGAGTTGTCCTTCAATGCGCAACCCAAATTGCCTCTCAAAATCACTTCTGAGTTTCTCGGGAATCAGCAAGAAGGGATTTTCATGCATTTTGGTGCCTGATAAAGCAAAAATTGCCCCTTCCGCAGTACGAGTATAAGTTTCCAGCCCTTTCTTAAGATGATTAATTATATCCGATTTTCCGCTCGACGGAGGGCCATACATCAAAAGCATACGACGACTGGTTTCGGTTTTTTGGGCAGCGCTATGGAGATACTGTACGATTTCATCGATACTGTTTTCTATTCCATAGAGACTATCCTCAAAAAACCCGTAAGAAATACGCTCTTTGCCAAAATGATCGACCTTCTTCGTCCCTCCTGCTAAGATCATGTTGTACAAACGCTGATGAGCAAGAACGCCGATATTAGCGTTACTCTCCTTCTCATCCTCATACTTCTTGAGAAACTCTCTGAAGGTGCCCTTCCAGAGGTTAACGGTGTCAGCCTGTTCGTTCGCTTTTTCCAACGTGCTCAATACGTTCATTCCTCAGCTCCCCTGCTGAAAGATATCATCAAGTATAGAAATCGCCGCGTTATTTTGCTCATCGATAGTCATTTGAGCATTGTCTAACACAAAACAGTTGGGTCTATCCCAATCGTAATCGCCCAAAGCAAGCTCGCTCACATGCGAATCACTGCCCGCATACGGCGACCGAGTTAAACGTATGATATATCCCTTGGGTTGTCCAAGGATCGTTTCAACTTCATTGGGAAAACGGTTATCGGTAATGATGGCAAGATCACACTCCGCTCTCTGAATTTTACGGATGGTGGCATCCGCCCAAACATTGCCAAACCACGCGCGAACACACTCGGTGCCAAATATTTGCATAACTTCGCGTCCTGTCATGCAATCGGAACCATCCCATCCTAAATGAAATTGCGGAGTATTCTTCCATTTATACTTCGTAGAAGTGTTCTTTTTTTCATCAGAACCATGGCATTGCTCAGGCTTTAGTCCCAGGACATCAACGCAAAAATCCTTTATAAGATCAGCAAAAGCCACTTTTATAATATTGCCACTGGACCATCCGGTTCGATCACACCACTTATCCCAATAATATCTGAAAATAAAAGAGGCGACAGAGTCCTTCCCTGCCCCTTTATGCCCGGACAAAGCAATGATAATCGGTTTATTCATATTACGTACCAGGAACGGGTCGCACTGTAACCTGAATCTTACCCTCTAACTCATACCACTTTTCATCCTGAATGGGATCGTCCTTTGCATGAACGACTGTCATTATTCCGCCAACTTGCTTAGTAATGTCTTTTGGATAAGTGATATACCAATCTTTGCCGTCCAACACCCCCATAAAGCAGCCTTCCTTAGTCAACATAAAGGCTTCTGCCCCGCCTTTTTTCTCAGCTGCCGTCAATGAGTTATTACAATTGACATCTGTCAAATAACGTATCGCTGCCTTAAACGCGTCTTCTTCTGTGTCAAACCTCCCCGTGGCATACGGCCCGTAGCGCACCTGATGCCAATCAGTTCCGAAATCATCTTTCTCTACTAGTTGGAATTTTTTTCCCATTTTTATTTCCCTTCGTCATCGTAAATCTACATTCCCGCTAAGCAGGTCGGGCAAGTCACCCCGGTCATGCCAATTGGCTCCGAAATTGGTTACCATTTCTTCTTGATCCGAGTAATCCAGCGGCTTCACTTTGCCAGGATTAGGGGGATCGATTCGACTCAACGCAGAGAAAACTAACGCCAGTTTCTGGGTGCGAGTCTGCTCCCAGACATTGTTGAACATTTTCACGAAATATGTCTTGGAATTCGTGAACGATTCAGGTGGCGTAGACCCATTCATTTCGTAGGGCTTCGTTTTCCCTTCTGGTCTGTCTTTGTTCATACAACAATACGCAATGATTTGATCCACGTCCACTTCGCCGAACCTCTCTGGATATTTCTCTACCAGTTTGGCTGCGAAATTCGCGAACTCTTCCGATTCAATCCATACAGGCTTAATTTGTGCCATGTCAGTCCCCCTTAAACAGTAGTCAGATACACTTTCTTCTACATTATACCCTATTTGGGATCGAGCAGCAGCCATTCGTTAGCATCGAACGCCTTTTCTCCGTGACTGACACTCAAAGATCCTTTATCTGTTTTCTGAACAATACCCATCTATCAGACAAGGGGGAATGCCCCGAATCCAATAACGCCAATTCATTTACAACACTCTCTATAGAGCGAAAAAATTGATTATGATCACAAATGCCAAACAGCCATGCTGGAGCATTTTCTTTGCCACCCTCTATAATAATGAAGTATGGCTTCTTCTCTGTCAGCGCACTTTGTAGTTCAAAATAACTTCCGCAGGTATGCACAGAAGGATCTAAATAGAAAACAACAAAATCACTCAGATCGACAGAACGGTGGTCTTCTCGCACTATCCGATACATAAATTCATATAATTCATCCCACCTTTTTTGATCCTTCAACGTAACGATGTGCTTATGCTCGTCCTGTGATTCACTTTGCAAGCCAGTAACTTTGTTGGTGGGATCAAGGAACTTAATATTCAGGCCAGATAATTCACACTCGTCCATAAAGCGCTTACGCCAACCAGAACCTAAATCACAGGCTTGATCGATAGCCCCAATTAAATAACACAATGATTCATTTAGGATGCCTTTATTGGGCATTTCGCTTCCTTCCACAATTCTGAGAATTTCTGCTGGATTGCACACAACCACCCCGCTTGACCGCGAGGATAATCATACCCGAGCATTTCACAACAATCATCGCCCATATCAGTCATAAACTCGTAAAACTCCGCTTCAGTTGGCACATCATACTCCCACCCTGGCGACTTTATAAATTCTCGGAATTCATCAGCATGATCACGATACCATCCTCCGCCATCCTTGATATACGTGTTAAGCTCTTCCACTGCTACTGCCCACTGCCATACGCGGCCATCGGGAAAGAATTTCTCACACAGGTAACACTCGGTGAGTTGTCCCGCGAACCACGGCAGCTTGTAACCAGTGCTTGAAATGATTCCGTTTCCATTTTCCCCGAGACGAATATCACCAGCGATGCATATCTTATTAGCCAATTCAACAAAGTGCACTTCATAATGGCAGTCGCCAGGGATTCCCATGCGCAAACAACCATCAAGCTGCGGCTCAAAAACATGGTTAGCGAGACTATTTCTCATATAATCCGTAACGTATGTAGTTCTAATTTGGTCTACAATGTATGTGGTCATCATTAATCCCCCAAATCCAAGTGTCTTCCCACTGACTTGGGCTTGAGCAATTTGCGACCAATGCCTATCCCACTGAAAAGACGTTCTGTTTCTTCATCTCGAAACCATTGAGCCCGTAAGTTTTTCGGAATATCGTGAATCCATTCTGCCAACATGACTATCTTTGCCTCTTTGGTTTGGTCCAGATAGACAAAATCTATGCCGAAGTTCGTCAAAAACTCCGCAGAATAGTCATATACATTAATCATGGCGAGATCAGGCAAATAGAGTGTGGAATCAAAGCTATGAGTGATCTGTTTTTTGAACTCCATTCCATGAGAATGCTGTTGAACGATGAGAGTATTCTCATTGTATATGGAAAGACTCTTAATTTTTACCCCAGTCATGATTTCCAAAGGAATACGCGTACCATCTGCTTCCCTCCACAGCTTAAGACAGTACAACCCTCTCTTTGACTCAAGATGAGGATGAGTGCTTTTGATGAAGTCCAAAATGCTTTGCAAAGAGCTATGTTTTATCTTGGGATCACTCATTTTGAACTATTATCAACAAACTGTGATGAAATTTCCAAACAACTATAGACAGCTTTTAGATCAAATTGATGGTCATGATCAGATCGTACCTTTGTTTCCATGTCAATCCAATAGGCACCACCTTGAGCAGCCTCCGCAATTTTCGGAATTTCAACGGCTAAGTTGTCCGACCCTAATCCACCTGCATAACCAGAATAAGAATAAATACGCGGATACGAACCCAAGCTCCCTGCCATCGAAACTGGCCATTCGCTCGGGACAACGCCTGCTCCACCAGATTTATCGTAAAGCGGAACGATATTAAAACCAGCTCCATCTCTACAGGCGCTTGATACGAGATAATCATTCACACCATCACACTGAAAAATCATTTGCCAGTCTTGAGCCTTGCATTGCTTCAAAAAAGCTGGTACAAAGTTTTCTGTCAAAAGATGTTTGTAAGCATGGAAATTAAGTTGTACCCGTTTGGCACAATCGAGAATTTTTCCTATATTCGCGAATAAAGGCGTCCAATTTCCTGCACATATATCACGGACCCAACTCCCACAAACATGAAACGAAACTGCCATGTGTGGAAATTTACAGTAAACACGATGTAATTCCGTCAACCACTTATGCGACGGAAACCTATTGCCGCCCATCTGTGACGACGAAAGCAAAATCCCCCATTCAACAAAAGGAAAGTGTTTCGTCAAATCAACCAGTTCGTTTGGTTCAATTGAATCATCTGCTCCTGTAATCGTCACTTGTCTCAATGGCATCTATCCGTTCCTCCGTCGCTGAAGTCAATCTTTGTTGGTTTTTTTCTTGCTCTTCTTGCTCTTTTTAGCTGCCTTCTTCTTTGCTTTCTCAGCTGTCTTGACTGGTTTCTTCTTCCCCTTCTTGCCCCAAGACTTCTTCTTGCCTTCTTTCTTCAAAGGCTGAAATTCTCCGTTCAAATCAGCTATCCCTTTGCAGGCAGGGTATGAATTGCAGCCGAAAAATTGGCCGTAAGAAGACTTGCGTTTGACCATCTTGCCCCCACAATGTTCACACGCAAACGCAGCGTACTCTTTCACCTTCTGAACCTTATCGACAGGCTTTCCGTCTTCTCCGACTTTCGCAGTATACTTGCAGCCCGTATCGTCCTTCTTGTAGTTCTCACACGAGAAGAAAGGGCCAAATCGTGAATGCTTGTGTCGAAGATTTCCTTTGCAGCTCGGACAGGGAAAATCAGTCTTCTCTAATTCTCCTTTGACCTTCTTTCCGTTCTCGATGTTGCCCTTAAGTTTCTCCCAAAAATCCTGCAACACAACCAACTTGTCTTTATCCCCAGCAGCCACTTGATCAAGCCACGTCTCCATGTTGGCTGTGAAATCCATGTCCACGAAGCACATATCAGCAGCCACAAGAAAATCCACCACTCGTATGCCGAGATCAGTTGCATGAAACGACTTCTTTTCTCGTTTGATGTATCCCCGATCCTCTAACGTCTTCAAAAATGAAGCGAACGTTGCTGGTCGAGTGATCTGAGAAGCATCGCACTTCTTCTGGAGCGAGGCATCCGAGTATCGTGGAGGTGGAGTCGTCCACCTTTGCTCCTTCAAAAGCTCGGACAGAGTGCATTTTTCTCCTTCTTTCAGTAGTGGAAGAAGAACATCATTGTGTTTGGCATAATCCCAAACTTTACGGAATCCGTCAAATAGACGCACATTGCCTCGGGAGATGAAATTGTATCCTGCAATCTTCGTGGTCACCTTCAACCGACGATCCTTGCCAGAGGACATCTGAGAAGCGACAGCCCGCTTCCAGATCATTTCGTACATCTTCTGGGCATCGCCACTGCCACTAACATGAGAAGCTGTCAGATCAGTGGGGCGACAACATTCATGTCCCTCTTGGGCTCCCTTCTTGGCAGAATAGAACCGAACGGTAGAATGGAGATAATCAGCTCCATGAGCATGCTCGATGATGCTTCGAACCTCGGTGAGGGCTTCCTTCGCCATCATGGGCGAATCAGTACGCATGTAAGTGATATGCCCCGCTTCATAAAGACCTTGAGCAACCTTCATGGTTTTGCTTGCAGTCCATCCAAACGACGTAGAGAACGATTGGATCAATGTGCTGGTAGTGAAAGGAGCATACGGATTCACCGCCACTTCTTGGCTATCTACAGCAGAAACTATTGGACTACCCTTAACAATCTTGTCATAAATCTCGGTGGCAGTCTCCTCGTTTGGGACTTTGATCTTTTCTTCAAGAACTGCTGTGTATGGCTCTTTCTTGCTGCTATGTAGGTTAGCAGTCAATACCCAGTATTCTTCGGGAACGAAATGAAGAATTTCTTTCTCACGTTCTGTGAGAATTCGCAACATGGCGCTTTGGACGCGACCCGCAGAACGACCACCTGTAGCCTGTTGAGTCAGGAACGAAGTTTTGTATCCAACGATTCTGTCAAGAATTCGGCGACATACATAAGCATCATAAATTGCCTGTTCGCCTTCTACTTCTGTCGCATTGGCAATAGCCTCTTTGATTTTGCTTTGAGATATTTCATTAGAAATAGCCCGATAAACAGGGACCCCCAGATCTTTTATTTGTTCGTAAATATTACGAGCAATGCCCGCTCCCTCACGATCTGGGTCCATCATCAAATAAACAGCTTTAGATTTCTTGCATGATTTTATGATAGCAACGATTACTTCCAATTTATCTTCATTAACGGCAAAGGTGGGTTCAAAATCTTTTTTAATGTTGACACTCAGCCCTTTTGCCGGGAGATCAACGCAGTGTCCAAACGAAGTTATCACATCATAATCACTACCGAGATAGGATTTGATTTTCTTAATCTTCCCAGGACTTTCAATTATAACTGTTTTCATCCCTGCCTCTTTCAATGCTTTAGTTCATATATTCCTAGATTTCTGTCAAAAACTATGGAACCAGATTGATATAAATTTGCTACTACTTCTTGTAATGAGTTGTGGCATTGCCTGTGACATACACGTAACCTCCAATGGATTATACTATACCCAGACAGAGAAGTCAAGCAGAACGAAAGACAGCCCGTTGCCGGGCCGGGCCGTCTGTTGTGTTTGTGCCACGCAAAAATAGCGTTAACTTAATTACTGTTTTAAACTCTGTGAGTACCAGATCCCCATCCTGATCACGAAAACAGAGACACAATAATCTACTTTATTCTATATATTCTATATATTCTATATTATTCTTTACTTCATAACCTTTGTAGGAAGGTCCGTAAGCCGTTTTTGCCCAGGGACTGCCTGAACGTGATTTCCAACCACCTGGACGCCTTTAATACGTCCCTTGGAAGCCATATTACAAATCTGACTTACAGAATACTTTTTACCGCCTGCTACATAACCCGTCGTGTGTCTACGTACGTCAACAATCCTGGATGTGATCTTCACGCCCTGCGTCTTCTTTGCCTTCGGCTTACGAGCCGTTACCCCGCTGGCCTTCTTGTTGCTTGTTCGCTTTGCCATATCGATTTCTCCTTAACATTAAAAGAACTACTTATCCAACTTAATTTCTTCGCTGTTTGTCTCTTGAAGCATCCGAACTCCAAAAGTACCAAATTTACTCCAACATTTCTTAGCAACACCTCCTCTTAATAATTTTCTTGCTTTCGCTCTACTTGTAGGTGTCAGTGGATCTCCTTTGACATCCAATACAAAAACAGTGTGCTTGACGACATTCGTCCTCCCACTGTCAAGAGTTTTCTCTCCACGACAAGCAACACTCAACTTAGATGTGGAAACCACATCATCGCTCTTGGCAGGAGCAGAAGTGGTCAAGGCTGGAGAAGCACCCTGACGTTCTTGTAGTTGTTTGTGTTGGTAGATATTACTCATATTTGAGTTTCTCTTAGTCTGATCACTG
>SDBT01009713.1_pt1 | contig 15583 bp, 9 predicted proteins | sample 2277101 | NCBI WGS metagenome assembly SDBT01 (sample SAMN10404973, study PRJNA504765) | marine sediment metagenome | isolation source: marine sediment core GS10_PC15, 103 cmbsf | place: Arctic Ocean: Southern Knipovich Ridge | collected 2010 | reverse complement strand
CATGCATTCTGATGACCGGAAGCTGAATGAGCCGCGAGTCATCCTTGTTCCTGTTTTCAGGAACAACCAGAGTACCATAATCTGCCTGGTAGGACTTCCCTCCAATTTCGTAGGTACCGGCTTTCAATATTAGATCACCAGCTTTTGCGCTAGCAATTTCTTCTCCTGAAGGAAATGCTCTGCCGCCCACCGAGCCTACTGGCAGGACAAAAACCAACAGCATCGCAGCCACAAATGATGATAGCACAGAATATTTTCTTGACTCTGACACAGCTTATCCTCCTTCTTGCTTCTGGGATTTCGCATTCGACTGACTAGTTCTGAGGGAAAGTCATTCGTCAGTGAGGAAAAACATCCCTTTGCTCAGTGCACATACTGAGCTACCAGTTATACACAAACCCCTCGCAGAATCTTCTGGTAACAGGGTACTTTGCAGCCCAGTGCCTGTCAAATTGTCACAGCCAGTGTAACCCCTCGGTTACATTGTATACGATATTGGTGCCTACCCGTGACTCTAGCCCAAAAAGTGGTACAATGAATGGAAAGAGGTCAGGGCAAAAGGAGCGGAAAGACTCATGTCGCTGCTAAGAGGAGAAAACATCTCCAAGTTCTACAGAGACAAGGTTATCATAGAAAGAGGTTCTTTCCAGGTGAACGAAGGGGAAAAGATTGGATTTATTGGCGCCAATGGAGTAGGAAAAACAACTCTTTTGGAGATCATTTCAGGACAGATTCAGCCGGAGCAGGGAAAAGTCAATAGAAAGAGAGGTCTGGAAATTGGCCATTTGGCTCAAGAGCCAAGTTTTGCTCGGGAAAAGACCATCTATCAGGAGGGAATGGAAGCATTTCATGAGATTTTGCTTCTGCAAGAAAAAATGCACAACCTCTCTGAAATGATGGGCAAAGAAAAGGACAATCTGGGCCAGGTCATAGAAGAGTACGGAAAGGTTGAGGAAGAACTGGAAAGAAGAGGTGGGTATGACTGCGAAGTCCGACTAAAGACTGTTCTCAACGGACTGGGCTTCAAAGAAAATGATTTCCAGAAGCGGGTAGAGTCTCTCAGCGGAGGAGAGAGAAGGCGACTTGCCTATGTTAGACTCCTTTTGAGAAAACCAGACCTCCTACTCTTGGATGAACCAACCAATAATCTTGATATAGAAGCTACTCAGTGGTTGGAAAATTACCTTGCCGCCTACCGACATGCAATCTTGCTTATTTCTCACGATAGGTATTTCCTGGATAGAATTGTAGAAAGAATATGGGAGATGGAGAAAGGAAGACTAAGGTGCTACCGGGGTAATTACACCCAATATTTGACGCAAAAGGAGGAAGAGACGGCAAGGCACCAAAAGAAGGAGCGACTGCGGCAAAAGGAGATCATCCGTCATGAGGAATTCATCAGGAGGAACATTGCTGGCCAGAACACAAAGCAGGCTCAGAGTCGAAGAAAGATGCTGCAAAAGATGGAAATAGTCCCAAGGGCAAACAAGGAAGAGAGGATAAGTATTAAGTTCTCCCCTCAGCTCCGAGGCGGCAATGAAGTCCTTGAAGTAAAGTCCCTGAGTAAGTCTTTGAAAGCAGGTTTTCTTTTTGACGATTTGAGTTTCAAGATGGACAGAGGTGATCGGTTGGGGATTGTAGGGCCCAACGGCACAGGGAAAACCACTCTCCTAAGAATAATCATGGGGGAGGAAAGATCTGACCGCGGTGAAGCAAGAATAGGTGAAGGCGTGAAGCTGGGGTATTACGACCAGCATTTAGCTGAGCTCAATCCTGAGAATTCCATCATGGAGGAAATGCGGTCTCTAGACTCAAAACTGAAAGATGAGAAGTTACGTTCGTTTCTGGGTGGATTTCTCTTTAGCAGAGAAGATGCATTTGTTTCTATAAAGGATTTGAGTGGCGGAGAACAGGCAAGAGTACTTTTGGCCAAGTTGATGCTGGCCAAGGTAAATTTTCTCATTCTGGATGAGCCTACCAATCACCTGGATATACCTTCAAGAAGGATTTTAGAAGAGGCTCTTTGTGACTACGATGGCACTATCTTGGTTGTTTCTCACGACAGGTATTTTCTGGATAGAATAGTGAGAAGAATTCTTTGCTTTGGCAGGGATGGCAAGGTTAAAGCATATTGGGGCAACTATTCCTATTTTCTGAAGAAAAGAAAGGAAGAAACAAAACCTGAGGCAATAGAAAAGGAAAAAAAGAAAGAAAAGCCGGGCAAGCGAAAAGGGGGCAAGAAAAGAGCCCGGGAAAGTACTGTTCCGCTAGACAGCCTTGCCGATATTGAGGCTAAAATTACTTTGCTGGAAAAAGAAAGAGAAGAGACGACCAGAAAGCTAGGGGACAGTGCAACCTATCGCTATCCAGGCAAAGCAAATGAATTAAGCAGGAAATATCAAGACCTTTCCAGAAAACTGGATCTTGCCTATAAGGAATGGGAAAAAAAAGACGGACTATCGTAGTTTTCCGACTGTTTCCCGAGAAAGAATGATTCCCTCCTCCCCCTGGAAGCATTTCCCTTCTTCCAAATGAGCCAATGTCTGGAACTACCTTCAAACTGGAAAAAGGAAGACCTCTCCCCACAGCGTGTGGATTCACCTCAACTTTGAGATGTGTTTGACTTCACCTATGCTGCCAGATGTGGCCGCTAGGATTCTGGCGCTCAAGAGCCGCATCCACTATCGGATACGAGTCCTGGAATGTAGCGGGATAGGTAGAGGGTGCATTCTCGAGTGTACCTATCCTCTCTTTCCGGCGAAAATGGTGTAGAGGGTAGGAATAAAAACTAGGGTAAATATCATGGAGACAGACAGTCCCCCAACTACCACTCTGGCCATGGGAGCCCAGAGTTCTGCTCCTGACCCGGTACCCAAAGCCATAGGCAGCAAAGCAAAGACAGTGGTCAGAGTAGTCATCATAATTGGACGTAGTCTCCTTCTGGCTCCTTCCCGGACGGCCTCAGATACTGACATCCCTCGGTCCCTGAGAATATTGATGTAACTTATCATTACGATACCGTTATTTACCACAATTCCCGCCAACATGAGCACCCCAATGTAGACTATGATACTGAAGGTGGTTCCGGTAAGAAACAATATCCCAACAACCCCTATCATAGCAAAAGGAATGGAAAAAATAATCACCAGGGGATGGCGTAGAGATTCAAACTGGGAGGCCATAACCATATAAACGAGTACAACGGCCAGCATGAGAGCCAAGGCAAAACTCTGGAAGGACTCCGCCATCTGTTCTTGTTCTCCCCCATACTTCAGGGAGAATCCTGCGGGTAGTGCCAAAGAAGATAGCTTTAACCTTATGTCTTTGTCTACTTCTCCCAAACTTCTTCCACTAACCTGAGCAGAAACATTCACTACTCTCTGTTGATCTTTCCTTTCGATTTTCACCGGACCTCCCACCCGTTGAAGTTTGGCGATAGTGTCCAGCGAGATTTGCTCTCCCGAAGGGGAGGTAACGTAAATTTGTTCAATATCAACGAGACTCTGACGGTCCTCAGGCCGGAGTCGCACTAAAATGTCATACTCATCACCACCTTCACGGAAGTGCGATGCCACGATGCCTTCGTTAGCTATCTGAATGGCATCAGCTACCTGATAGGTATTTATGCCTAGGGTTGCGGCCAGTTCTCTATCCACGGATATCCGAAGTTCGGGTCTACCAAGCTCAGAGCTAGTTTCTGGGTCTACCACTCCCTCTATCTCTCCGATCAAATGAGAAATTCTGCTTGCCAGTCTGTCTGCTTCCCTCAAATCATGACCCCGGACATCTATAGAGACGGGGGCACCGCCAGAAAGTCCCGGAGGACCCTCATCTCCTGCAGTTATGCGTATCTTAGTCAAACCTAGGCTGGCCTTTTCCCATTCAAAAATAGGGCGAAGGCTATCGGCGATTTCTGTGGAAGATTTCTTTCTCTCGGCCAGGTCAACCAAGTTGACATTTAGGCTGGCACTGTTCGAACCCTCACCTCCAAAACCCATCATCATCCCTCCTCCGCCAGAGCCTACCTGCGTAAGTAGGTACTCAATTTCGGGAACGTTTTCCTTGACGATTTCTTCCACTTCTTGGGCTGCCTTGGTAGTTAGGCCTAATCTTGTGCCTATAGGAGTTTCCAAAGTGAGGTTGATTTGCCCCTGATCTGTCTGGGGCAGAAATTCAGATCCTATGCGGGGAGCAAGCAAGAATAAAATCGCCACCAAAATGGAAAACGAGCTAACGATCACCGTTTTTCTATGTCCTAAAGCCCAATCTAAGATAGCCCCATAACGTAACTCCATATAATCGTTCATTCTCCCGGTAAAAGTTTTCTTTTTCTGTTCTCCTACCTTCTTCACGGAAAGATATTTGGAGCAAAGTACCGGAATCAGTGTTAAAGCCACTATAAGTGAAGCAGAAAGAGAGAAGATAACCGTATAGGCAATGTATTTCAAGAAAATTCCTGCTATCCCTGTGGTAAAAAGGATGGAGAGAAAGACGACTAAAGTGGTTAGAGTTGAGGCAAAAATAGCTACTCCCACCTCGTCGGCACCCACAACAGATGCCTCCTTCACCGGCTCACCTAGGTCTCGATGCCGGAAAGTATTCTCTAGCACCACGATCGCACTGTCCACCATCAGTCCCACTCCTAGAGCTAAGCCGCCCAGGGTTAGGATGTTCAGAGTAAGCCCGGCCGAATAGAGGAAAATGAAAGTGACCACAATAGAAAGTGGAAGGGCGGTGAAAATAATTAGGGTACTGCGGAAGCTGAGTAAAAACAGGAAGACCACCACCAGACAGATGATCCCTCCCAAGATAGCCGTCTGCCGTAGCTGGGAGATCGAATCGTTGATAAACTCGGATGTATCAAAAATTGTTCCGATATGGACACCGGAAGGTAGCTCATCTTCTAATCGCTGTAGTTGCCGGTGAACTGCATTGGCTGCCTTTGCTGTGTTGGTCCCTGACTGTTTTTGCACCGAAATGATAATGCCCGGTTTTCCATTAACAAAGACTTCATTGCGTCTTTCTTTAAAAGAGTCCCTAATTTGAGCTACATCCTTAAGATAGATGGATGTCTGATTCCGGTACGCTATGACCATGTTCCTGATCTGGTCCAGGGTCTCAAATTCCCCCATCGTTCGTACTAGAAATTCTTCCCGATCGCTTTCCACGAATCCCGCCGGAAGATTGAGGTTTTCCGCTCTGATTGTGCGAAGGAGGTGATCCAGGGACAAACCTACCGAGGCTAATCGATCCCGATCTACAAGCACCTGAATTTCTCGTTCTTCTCCTCCGGAAATGTTCACCGAGGCCACATCCTCTACCTGTTCCAGCCTATATTTGATGGTTTCATCCGCAAAGAGCCGCAAGGCGGCCAGGTCCATATTGCCGGATAGACTCAAGATCATAATCGGCATCAGGGAGGTATCGAGTTTCATTACTATGGGTTTGCTGGCCTGGTCAGGTAGCATCGTTTCGACAAAGGATATTCTTTCCCGCACATCATTTGCTGCCTGGTCCATATCGACTTCCCAGCCGAATCTGACAAAAACCAGAGAACCACCATCGCGGGAGGTAGAGTCAAGATGTTCTATGTTATTAACTGTAGCCACCCACGTTTCAATTGGTTCGGTGACCATCTTTTCCACCTCGGCTGGACCGGCCCCTCTATAGTTAGTGATTACTGTAATGACTGGAAGGCTGATATCGGGATAGAGGTCGATCGCAATTCTCGGCAGAGAAAATCCTCCCAGCACCAAAATGGCAGCAAAAACCATAAAGGTAGTCATGGGACGCTTAATGGCTATTTGGGAAATGCTCATCTTTGCTGGCCCTTATCCAAAATAAGTATCCATTCCCTCTTTTTAGGGAACCCACAGCCCATATTCCTAAGATCCATTTTTGTTTTCCTGAAACCACCGTGTATTGTCTCCCGTCTCTCACCGGTGGCTCCCAAAACCATCGAGTAATTCTTTTGCAACTACTTGATAATGACAGGGTCCCCCCCGTGCAGACCCGCCTGGCCTGAAATGACTACTTGATCACCTTCTTTGAGTCCATCTAGTACCTGGACCAGATTGCCTTCCTCTAGCCCAAGATCAACCTTCTGAAGATGGGCGCGATTGTCCCGTATCACGAAAACCAGGTCTTCCCCTTCTTTCTTCATTACCGCCGCCCTTGGGATCAGGAGCGCATTTTCTTGCTCTGCCAGCAACCTAATCTTGGGGAACATTCCAGGTTTAATAAGGTAGTCCGGGTTAGGGATTCTGATGTTCACCTTGATTTTTCTGCTTAAGGGGTCCATCACCGGGCTTATATTAGTTTCTCTTACCTCGTAGACTTGGTTGAGGTAGGTACCTACCTTTACTTCAACCCTCTGGGCGAACTCTATTTTATTAAGATCCTCATCATTCGCATGGGTTAAGAGCTTCAGGGTATCCACATCCACAATACTCACCAGAGGTTGATTAGGACCTACCATTGATCCCACATCAACAAAGCGTGTGCTGATTATTCCCGAAATAGGCGCCTTTATGGTGCAATCCTCCAGGCGAATTTTGGCCAGCCCCAGAGCGACTTCAGCCTGTTCTGCTTGAGCTTGGACGCCTTTTATTTTTGCCTCCCAGCTTCTTGCCTCTCTGAGAGCTTCCAGAGTCTTTAGCTGAGCTTGCGCCTGCTCCATTTGCGCTTCCACCACTTCGATATCCTCTTCTCTGGCCCCCTTCTTTACCAAGTCTAGGTTGGCCTTACCGGCTGCCAGTTGAGCCTGCGCCACATTGAATTGAAGCTCAGCCCGGTCAAATTGCTGATCCGAGATAGCTCCCTTTTCATAATTGTCCCGGGCTCGATTGAGATCTTTCTTCATAGCCTCTGCATTTGCTAGAGCCTGTTGGTAGGCTGCATCTGCCCGCTCTATCTCTTCCTTTCTTGCTCCTTTTCTGATCTTATCAAGATTTGCCTGGGCCATCTTTAGAGCAGCCTGGGCTTGGGCTAGATTACTCAAGAATTCAGTCTCAGCAGTTGCCTTTACCAGGTTCCACTGAGTCTCAGCAGCACTAAAGGCTGCCTCTGCCTGCTTCACCCCTAATATATACTCCTTGCTATCAATCTTGGCTATGACCTGTCCTTCTTTCACTCGGTCACCGAGCCTGACCCTTATTTCTTCTAGAGTTCCACCCACCTTGGGAACGATAGTCACGCTGCTTTGGGGGCCCACATCTGCTGTGAGGGAGAGCTCTTGACTCATCGGTCCCCTTTTTGCCACGATAATCTTAACCGGAACCGAAGTCCCTCCCTTCTCCTGGGAATAGGAGATTACCGGAAGACAAAGCATCATCGCCGCCAATACTCCTACCGAGACTATCCTACCGTACATAACAACCTCCTTCTCTATTTCACTCCTTTTTCTAGATCCGCCATAGCTACATTGTGGTCATATAAAGCCTTGAAGTACCCAAGTCTTACTCTCGTTAGTGCCAATTGAGCATCCAGAACTTCCAGGTTGGTGATGGCTCCACTTTTGTAACGAACCTCCGCAATGGAAAGAGCCTCCTCTGCATGTTCAATGTTCTTTTCCTGGGCATAGATTCTTTCCTCAGATGCCTCGACCTCCCAGAAAGCTTTCTTAACTTCCAGGTCTATTCCGTCCTCGAACCCCTGAAGAGAGAGCTCAATTTGCCTGACCTGGGACCTTCGTTGGGCAACTTGTGCCCGATTTGCCCACCCATCAAAAAGGGGCATGGACAACACCAGATTAAGATTCCACTCCCCTCCCCATTCATCTTCTCCTCCTGAGGGATTTCGATACTGATAATTACCCACAAGGGCGAGATTCGGTTTATTCTGAGCCTCAGTCAGCTTGACAGCTACCTCCAAGATCTCTTTCTGGAGCTGTACGCTTTTCAGATCACTTCTTTCCTCCAGAGCTCTATCCAGAGCTTCTTCCAAAGTTACTTTCAACGGTCCAAAGGAGAGTTCACCCTCCAATTTCAGGGAAGCGGACGGAAGAGAGAGGAGATTCGCCAGATTTTCCAGCGACAGGCGTAAGTTATTCCTCACCTGGATTAGATCCGGGTTAAGATTTGCCACCTCTACCCGAGTCCTCAAAAGATCGAATTTGGAGACCACACCCGCTTCGAAGAGATTTTCTACCACGGCGAGATGCCTCTTAGATTGGTCCAGAGCCGCCTCAGTCACCTCCAGGTTTTTCTCAGCTAAGAGAACTACATAAAAAGCTTTTTTGACCTGAAAGGTAATCTTATTCTGGGAATTCTTTAGATCTTCCTCTGATTTCTGATAATAGAGGCTCGCTCCCTGGTTGCCGTACTTTAAGATGCCGCTGCTGTAAAGCACCTGGGTAAGAGACAGCGTGGACATGTAATTATCCGCTTTGCCGATCTCAATACTGCCATAGTCAGGCACACTCATAGAAGGGGCTTCACTCAAGCGAGTATAGGTACCACTTAAGTTTATGGTCGGTAGGTACTCAGCCCTGGCCCCTTTTATCCTCTGTTTTGCTTCTTCGATCTTTTCCATGGCTACAAGTATTTCTCTATTATTAGCGAGGGCTACTCTCACAGCCTCATCTAAAGTAAGAACATCTGTTCTCCCTTCACCAGAAAGGAAAATCAAGCACAGGACAACTGAGAGAAGGAATATACACCACGTTCCTACCTTGGAGTTACCCATTCTTTCTAGCTCCTCCTTTTTCATTAGCCTTCACCCCTTCTGCTTTCTGCCGCTGCTTGAGAATGCTTCCTCATGAGGCGATCCTTATTCTGCCTTTCCATGAATTCTGGCGTGAAGGGTCTTGAATATACCTAAGAGATTACTTCTCTCCTCAGGAGTCATCTCTGTCAGCATGGATTCCATCTTCTTCCTTCTCTGCTCCTCGAATCTAGTTATTATCTTTTTCCCCTCGACTGTGATAGCTGCCCTCACCACTCGTCTATCCTCTGGATCAGGCTTTCGAACTACAAAGTCTTTTTCTACCAATTTATCCATCGTACGAGTGAGAGTGCTTGGGTCCATAGAAATCTTTCTGCCTAACTCCGACATGGTGGGCTCCTGGCTGGAAGAGAGCTGCCCAAGAACACATATCTCAGGAAAGCTTATATCCATGTGGAGAATTTCCTGAGGTTCGTCCGTCCGGAAAGCCTTGGCGAGGTCGGTTAGAAGAGCGATCACCTGGTTAACGTATTCTTTAATATCCTCCATTTCAGCCCTGCCTTGTGGTGAAAATATTTGATATGTTAAAGCTTACTATACTCGAAGTAATTTCAATTGTAAAATCTATTATAATGAAATACTTTCACGTGTCAACTGTTCCATATGCACAATGTTGATTTCTAGCTAATAGCCATAAAGAACAAAAATGATCCTCACGGTCTCCAGGACTAGAAGGAAAAGATGAGAAAAGCCTTCCCTCTCCGGTTGGGCTTGGATCAAACCTTCATTACTGATCAGTGACTTCTCTCCATCGCTCGATTATTTCGTTCTTGTGCTGACCATACCAGGTGATTCTTTCACCGAAGCCTTCGATTACCGGAACCTGGGCCGTCGTTACTAAACTTTCGGCAAACTCCGCTTCCGGGTTCAGAGGAATTCTGCTCCATTTCTTAAATAGACTTTGGGCCTCGGCAGTCATGAGCCAGTCAAAAAATACCTTGGCCAGTTCCGGTTCAGGTCCGCCTTTGATTAGGGAGATAGCCCCGACCTCGTAGCCCGTTCCCTCCTTAGGGAAAGTCATCACCACGGGGTATCCTTGAGCGATACTCTTGGCCACAATATCATGGGAGAAAGCAATCCCCACCGCTACCTCACCTATTCGTGCTTGGGTTACAGAGGTTGGTCCTGCCTCGGTGTAGTGATGCATCTGTGCGCTCAGTTTCTTGATGTACTGCTCATCTTCTTGGTCCCAACCAAGCTCTTTGGAACCTATGGCTTGAAGCTGTGAAATCAAGATGGTGTAGGCAGTACCTGAAGTATAGGGATAGGCCATGGAGATCTTTTCTTTGAATACTGGTTCAAGTAGATCATACCACGAAGTGGGAGCTTCCACGCCATGCTTTTCAAGAAAGTCTGTGTTGGTAGCAAAGCCAATGAAGCCAGTGTAAAAACCAGTCCAACGCCCCTCAGGATCCCTGAAGTCGGCAGGCAAGTACTGCGAAGCTAGTGATTCGGTATAGGGTTCCAGTAGACCTTCCGCCGCAGCAGCTATGTGAGAGGTGCTTGGACCCGCAAACCAGATACTCGCCTGCGGATTCTTTGCCTCAGCTCTTACCCTGGTCAAAATCTCTCCCGCAGACATCCGTATCCATTTGACATCTACGTCGGGATACGATTTCTCAAAGGCTTCTATATATATCCTAGCCTCGTCTACGGCAAAAGCTGTATACACATGGAGATTCCTTTTAGCCGAAAATCCTGCGGCAGCCAGGCTAAGGGTGAGAGCTGCCGTTAAACTGAACACCAGCAAGCGTCTGCACATACTAGATTCCTCCGTTTTGTTTTCCTTTTTTTGTCGACGTAATTCATTTTTCTCTGACCCCCCCCTGGGGACTTGATTATTGAATGACTCTCTCTTTTTAGAAAGCTTTTTTTGTCCGGCTGTAGCGACCTACTTACCTCCTACCTCCTTTTCGCCCTTTTGTTTTCGAATTTTGCCTTCTTGCAAGGCTATTACTTAATTATTAGATGTCAAACTCCCTTGCAGGAATCTCTGTAATCATGTACAATTGCACCATTAGAGGGATCCGTGCCCTTGATCTGTCACCCTATAATCGGTCCAGTTATTGTATTAGACTAGGAATCCGAAAAAAGGCGGATGCAAATGGCCGGTAGTACAGAATATGATACGTGAGTGGAGAACAATATTCCCTCTGCAAAAAGGATCACGCCTCAGGATGCCGAGGAGCTCGCTGCTGAATTGCTCAATTGCTGACGTCGGAATATTTCGCTCTTGTTTGCCTAAAATTTGTGTATGCTATTGGTAGAGCTCCCACATAAGGATGAAAAGATGAAGAAAGGCTTCGTTTTGTTGAATCAATAATCTGAAAATCATACAATGGGACATAATGGTGAGCCGAACGGGGCTCGAACCAACTCGCATGATCTCTCACCGTAAAGGATCTAGCGCGGCGGGTTCGAATCCCACAGCTGAGTGTAGGCTGGAATCTGAATCTCATCCTTCGTATTCTCCAAAAAAAGTTCTAACATCGTCCGTTCTGGGGACCGCCGGGAACATCTTAACTTTCGCCCCCTACGAGAACCTCGTACGGAATGACTTGCATAGTCAGGTAATCCGGTGTATCCTGGGACCACTTCCCAGGTTAACTGACTCTCTTCGTGAGAAGATAGGCGGTGGGTCAACCGCGGGTCTTATTTCAGTCCGACTTTAGATAAAAAGAGCGGGTTCATATCTAGCCAATTTGGAGCAAACCCTCAGGAGTGAAAAATGAAATTGTTTACAAGACTTATTTGGGTAGTGATCCTAAGTTGTGTTATCGTCCCACCATCATGGGCGGAAAGAGATGTGAAGGATGCTGTGATAAAAATATACACTGTGTACAATAGACATAATTACTACGAACCATGGCAAATGCGGGGTCAGCGAAGGCGTAATGGTTCTGGATCTATCATAAGTGGAAAAAGGATTCTAACAAACGCGCATGTAGTAGCAGACCAGACATTTATTCAGGTACGACGAGCAGGAGAGGCAGAGAAATATGTGGCAGAAGTAGAAATAGTAGCTCACGAATACGACCTTGCTATTCTGAGAGTCGACAATGATTCATTCTTTTCTGATGTGGAGCCTTTGAAGATCGGAGACCTCGCAGAAGTTAGAGACAGAGTCGTGGTTTATGGTTTTCCTGAAGGTGGTGACAAGTTGAGTATTACCGAAGGAGTGGTTTCTAGGGTTGAGCACCAAACATACACTCACAGCAATACCTATTTGCTAAGTTGCCAGATTGATGCTGCCATAAATCCTGGTAGCAGTGGCGGGCCGGTAATCAAGGATGATAAGATAGTTGGAGTAGCATTTCAGGCCGGGTCAGGCGAAAATATTGGCTATATGGTCCCAGTCCCAGTCATTAATCATTTCCTGGAAGATATCAAAGATGGTACTTACGATGGAACCCCCGGCCTCGGAATATCTTGGCAAGAAATGGAGAATCCCGACATCAGAGCCAGCTTCCATATGGCGGAGAATGAGACCGGTGTGTTGGTCAATAAGATCTATCCGGATTCTCCGGCAACAGGAATACTGAAACCAGGAGATGTAATTCTTTCAGTTGGTGGCAAGAATGTTGAAAATGATGGGACAATAGAATTTAGAGAAGGCGAAAGAACATTTTTTGGATATTCGGTACAAAGCAAAAATATTAATGACACGGTTGGCTTCGAAATCCTAAGAGAGAATAGAATCATGAACACTGAGATTCAATTGTCTAAACCTCTAAATTCTTGGCGATTAGTGCCCCACGAACAATATGATATAGCTCCGCAATATTATATCTTGGGTGGGCTTGTATTTGAATCCCTAACGGTGAACTTCCTAAAAGAATGGGGCGGAAACTGGTATGACGCCGCTCCGAGGAATCTGGTAAACTACTATTATTACGGAGAACCGACAGCTGATCGAAGAGAGATAGTTGTGCTGGTTAAAGTTCTGGCTGACGAGATTAACGCAGGCTATTATGATCGAACATATAGCGTAATTTCTTATGTCAATGGCGAGACAATCTCCACCATGACAGATCTAGTACGTGCCTTCGAAGAACATCAAGGCAAATACCACATCATAGTCGATCAAGCAGGCTATAAGACAGTGTTGGAAAAAAGTAAAGTTGACGAGCACAGCCAGAGAATTCTGGAAAACTATAAAATTAGTTCTGATAGATCAAAAGACTTAGAGAATTGGCAAAGCTCTTAACACGTCATAAGGGGTTACACTTTGCCCCCCAGCTTTGCTAATCGGAAGTTCAGTCTTGCCAAAATCGTTCAACCCGGCACCCGCCGACCAATAACTCCAAATAGCTCCGGAAATAGTCTTTGGAAAAAGAATCTCTATCTCATCCGTTGTTATTTATCAAAAAAAGCCCTGACTTCTTTGTGTCCTCTCCCCGTAGAGCAAATAAATGTGACTCGCAAGGGGTGGCTCCATGGAACATCAGCAATTTTTGAGAGTCTAAGTAGTAGTAGGGGAGTGAGCTGGAAAAAAATAGAACATCAAATAAATTATTTCCAGGTAGGTTTGATGAGTATCGAAAGGAGGGCAAGATGCTTGCTCAAAAGAGAAGACTAGCATTGGTTTTGGCAGGTATTATCGGTGTTTCGGTGTTCATGTCTTCGGTAGTTGCGGCATCCCCCGCAGCCTCGGCAGACATTCGCACAGATGGCAGAAGGGACAATCACAGGCGCTACCGATACCCTAGACGTAGACCACGGGACAGAGTAACAATAAGGATCACCGATAAGAATATCGACAGACTGATAGCCATTGGGGGAATTTACGTTCTAGCGAGAGCGATTTCAGAGATCGGGAGGCCCCCTCGAGAGGCGGTCGACGTCTCTCCTCAGCCGACGCATACTCCTTCCGTTCGTGCGACTCAAGTTACGGTGAGAAATGACACCGATTGGTACATTGTCACAAGTATGAACGGAACGGAGCTCGATCTTAACCCTGGACACAAACAGACTCTCTCTTGGACGTATACGGGAGGAGAGCACCCTATTCGAGCATGGGCATATCGAGATCCCTACCATCGAAGACTACTGGGAACCTATGAGGGAAACCTAACAGGTTATGAGACTCCCTGGACTCTCAATTTCGATCATGATTCATTTGTATATGTGGCACATTGAGGTGAAAGAAGATCCATTCCCGAATTACCCCCAGTATTCAAAAAAGGGCCTCAAGTCTCCTTCAATTTGTTGATGATTCGCTCCGGTGTGTAACTTCTTCTCACCATTCAGAAATAGACTATTGGGGCGGTGACGATACCACTACGTCGAGATCTTTGTCGCTAGCGCTCGGTCCGAGATCTTCTTTGGTTAGAAACAGCTCCGGATGTCCGTGGCACGAATCACAACTCCCGTTCTGGGGGGTCTTCTTCCTAATGTTGTGTGGAGTGCTCATCTTCCACGTTGGGACCTCGTCAAACCTCGAGAGCTCGACTCCAAAGTATGAGAAGGTGTCCCGCACAGTTGGCACCTTTCTCACTGTCACGTATTTGTAGGGATAGGCATCAGAAGGGTTCGAATTGAGGCCTATCTTGAATATATAGTCGATCTTCTCGCTGGTGCGGTATCTCTTGCCATCTTCATATCCTTCATGACACCCCAAGCATGTTTCAACTGGTCCTGCTGAGTGACAGACGTAGCAAGAAAGCTTGTCTTCATGAATCGTATGAGACTTTGCTCCCGCTATCTTGTCCAGGTCGTGACAGTCGGTGCACCTGGGTAGTTCTCGAACTTCGTACCTGTTGGCATAGACTGTGCCGGATCCGTGCAGTTCTTCTCCCTTGTGACAGTCCATGCAAGTCATCTTGCCCTGAACCCAGTGCACGTCTCCCACTCCATAATCTGCCAGGTACAACCCTCCTTCTTTCGAGGTCCCGTGACAGCGAACACAAACCTCTTTCATAGATGATTCTCCCAAGAACAGGTGCCCGTCAATGAGGCCCCCCTTGGCTGGATCAGGACGGCTGACGTGACACTGGCCGCAAGTCGTGTGGCATGTGCTACAATCCACCTCATTTACCTCGGCAAGCTCCTGGACCATGATACCGGGATGTGAGCGAGCCTCAACCGCGCTTATCTGGCCCTGCAGGGTGTTGTGCAACGCAGTATCGTACCGTGATACGATATCTTTGTGGCATCCCTTGCAAGCCTCGCCATCAACAGAAGGGTCCCGTACTATTCCCACGTGGGCAGTTGCCACATCTCCGGAATCCTGACCCTGATGGCACGCTACGCAGCCCATCTTGCTGTGAATATCATTGAGAAAATCCTCACTCACCAGCAGTTTTTCAGATTTCGGGATGTTGGGCGGTGGAGCCCCGCAGCCACCAGCTTCTTCGACTACCGGCTCCTCCACCGCAAGCTCTTCCAGAACAGCTGATGAGGTATGACATTCAATGCATGTCTTTTCAGCGGCGCTGGAGGAATTGGCTGACTCAGTTGATGGTGTAGATGCGATGGTGCTTAAGTGTTCATTTCCGGATCCTAGAGCAAGTACTGTTCCCAGCACCAGCAGGACCATTCCAAGCCTCACAGTGACTCTCATCTTCCTCCACATTTTCTCTGTACTCCTTATCTGAGACAAGTTAAGTTTTACCTCCCAGGCTCACTGCCCGTCACGTAAGGATAATCTTTGGCATCCTTAATCTCTTGATAGCGGCTGGGGGCGACCTCTACATTGCGAGTCCAAGAGGTCATGCCAAACTTCAGGTTGATGGCGTCATACCCGAGCACATTAAGCAGGGCTGTCACCTGGCTGGCAGTATGACCCGTGTAACAGTAAACCACAATCTGTCTATCTTTGGGAAGCTTGGCTAAGTTCTCTTTCTTGGCAGTGTCTCTC
>SDBT01009712.1_pt1 | contig 15583 bp, 11 predicted proteins | sample 2277101 | NCBI WGS metagenome assembly SDBT01 (sample SAMN10404973, study PRJNA504765) | marine sediment metagenome | isolation source: marine sediment core GS10_PC15, 103 cmbsf | place: Arctic Ocean: Southern Knipovich Ridge | collected 2010 | reverse complement strand
CAATAGACCCATCCATATCTCCTCTCAGCGCCTTGGATGCCATTTCCTGATTAAGGCGAAATTCCCTGCCAACGGCTTCGAACATCAACCTGACCCCGTTGGAGACATCCCTGGTGGAATGAAATAATCCGTCTTTGATAAAGATCAACTGGGTGCTGTCAAAACCTATGTCGACCAGAGCCGTTACTCTGGATGGATCGATTTCGTAGTTAATATTGTATGCATTCAACATCGCAAAGGCATCCGTATCCACAATAACCGGCCTTAATCCGGCATCCAGTATCAGGTCCAGATAATTCTTCAAAAACTCGTTGCGAGCAGCCACCAGCAAAACCTCCATTTTGCCGGCCTCCTCATCGACCTTCACTATGTGATAGTCCATGGTCACATCCTCGACATCGAAGGGGCTTCTCTGTTCCGCTTCAAAGAGGATTGCCTGCTCAGCTTCGGAGCCGGTTTTTTTATCCATGAGAAATTTGTCGGTGATAACGCCATGCCCGGAAATCGAGATGACCACCTCTTTGATCTTCGGATCGGTCTCATCTATGAGGCTCTGGATATCGAAAATAACCGCATCGCGATCCTTAATCTCCTCGGAGGAGATGGCATCGAAAGGCAGGTCTTTAATCCCCATAGCACGCAGGACATATCCACCGGCCTTCTCCTGAAGTTTGACCAGCTTTATGGAACTGGCGCCGATATCCAGACCTACGGCCAATTTAGATTTTTTTAGCATGCCCATATCAGGTATCCCCACTGCTGGCTTAAAAAGTCTGCAAATCCATGCGCTGTTATTTTACCCGCTTTTATCTTGTATGTCAAGATTTTTTGTTTCACACAACCTATTATCGTCTTTGGACACCAAAAGTTAACTACTGATGGAAAAAAAATATGGTTATCAGGAATCCCTGAGGAATTGCATTCTATTGCATTTTTGACTTGCCGGTGGAGCTCAGCACGGAAATGGTATAGCTGGACCCTCCCTCGGTATTATCCAGGGTAAAAGATCCCGATTGGGACGCCCCGCCGGTTGGCAGGAAGATCACGTTGTTGCCCGAGAATGTGGAGTTTGTAAGTACCACATCCGGATCCAGGGTTTCCGGCCCAACAACCACCGAATCTCCCGCATTGTGCATCATCTGGGCCGGGTTGACCGTATCTTTATATAGAATATACTGCCTGCTATTGGTATCCATATAAACTCCATATTGAACCCCTTCAGAAACGGCTTTACTGCGGGCAAGCCTGATAAAATTTAGAATGTTTCTGGCTTCATTACGGGCTTTAATCTTGGGTATGGTGTTGTAAAATGAGGGCACGGCCATAGCTGCCACTATTCCTATAATCACGACTACGATCATTATTTCAAGCATTGTGAAGCCCGCGGCGAGCTTTCCGCCGATTTTGCGTGGCCTCTTTTTAGCATTTATCTCAAACATTTTTTATTCTCCCGCCTTCACACGGATTCATTTCATCCTGAAATTCTCGTTATTCATTCTCGCCCTGTTTATTTCTTTTGATGCCCTTCTCACGTATCGGCAAACAGTTATCCTGAATTAGCCTTATTATCTGCGACGACGCTGACTTCTATGAGAGGTTTCTCATTTCAACTATCACCGAATAACTCTTCGACATGGTCTCGATTTCATCCCTGTTCTCGCGGCGATGCTGAGCGGAGGAAATGGTAACTACTACCGTATTCTGGCTTACACGCACCGTCCTGATGGAATTTAGATTTTCTGCAATTACTTTTTCAGTCGATTCGACGCGCCTGATTAAATTATTGTCACTATCGATAAAATATTCATAACAGGCGCCATTGTGCCGAATCTTCACGACATCCGACTTTTGCCCCATTTCAATCAATAGTGGCTCGACGTTCTCCTCCAGCTTGTAGCCCGCCAAACGAAGGTGATATCTTATTTCCTCCAGCGCACTTCTGATTTTGACTCCGGACTTGCCCCCGGCCAACGGTTCCTGCAGAGCATCGCTTCCTCTTATCTGAGAGTTCCACGCGCTGGTGGCGACAACAGAGATCGAGATGACCAGGATCATTACCTTATCCAACGCAAATCCACTTTTGGAAAATCGAATCATCAACCCTCCGAAATCGTTAAACCTTTAATGCCAGATCCCAGTATTGCAAACCGCATGCCCGGAAGAAAGGCCGGACACCTCGAGCGTAAGGCAAAATGAGGCATAACGTTAACAGGTCGGCCATCATACTGGCCGGCCACCCCAAAGATCCCTGAGGATGGGGAAAGACCGAAACCTATGGGATTTATCCAATACCTATTCGGTCTGGATCATTTGATGAAAGTGATTTTCTTCGATGATGTTCCGATCGGCGATGTCAGCCTATTGATAAAACAAATCGGAGGAGACCCCCATCATGGCCGGTATGATGGCGAGGAAAACATGCGATTTGATTTTCGGGATCACCAGAACAGCATCCCCTTACAGGGGCGAATCGCAATTTCCTACGGATCTGTAAGACGCCCCTACTTTTTTTAGCCGCTATCTAAGCAGAGTCATCTTCTCCTGCCTGACTCCCTGCTCAGTGGAGAGGCGGTAGAAATAGATTCCGGACGAAGTTTCATTGCCGCCGGCATCCCTGCCATCCCAAGTGACTGTATAGTTGCCGGCATACATTTTCTCATCGATCAAACGAACCACTCTCCGACCCAGAAGATCATACACATCAAGGCTGACATGCGAATCATTCGGCAGAGCGAAAGAGATGTTGGTCTGCGGGTTGAAAGGATTCGGATAGTTCTGGCTAAGTGAAATCTCTACAGGTAGTTCGACCACAACATCATCCACGCCGGTCATGGGGCCGATGGCCCAGCCAATATCGTCGAGGAATAAACCCGCCCAGTTGTCGCTGGGATCGGAGACGAATCTGAAACCGACTCTATAATCATGGTCATTCGGATTTAAGGCCGACGAAATATCGAACTCATTATATTGGAATGCCGGGCCTGCAATGCCGGTAATAGAACCGACGGGAGTCCACGCCTGGCCGCCATCACCAGAAATCATAACAAAACAAGTATCGCCGTCGCGAATCAAGTTTTTATGATAGAGGGTGATGCGGGCTGCCGCGTATGGCGACAGATCGTATCCAAAGTCCATGTAGGCCAAATCGTCAGCATTGTCCGGATAAGGCGATCCGAAAATCATTGAGTAATCGCCAGTATTCGAATATTGATCAGTCAGCGTCCAGGCACCCTCTGTGATCCAGCGGTCGATTCCGGTTACTTCAAAACCCTCAAAGGTCTCGGCGTCGGCCATCAGAAGCTCGAAAGTGCCGTTTTCCGGCAGTCTGCTCATATTAGGATCATTGGCCTCATCGACCGCGGAGAAATAATAGTGGACGATATCGCCGGAATTAAGCTGCCGTTCCAGATCGAGCCAATCGAGGCCATATTCGTTTTCGCTGCCCGTGGGAGAAAGAGCAATCTCACTCTCGGCTTCGTCGTTAACCTGGTAATGCATGATGACCTCGGATTGGTTGATACCATGCATATCCCAGGCGGTAATCGTAAATGGTCCGTAAGGGCCGAATAGATTCACCGTATTCGGCGGGCCCTCGACTAACGTCATGGTTGGCGGGATTACATCCACTCCCACATAAAAGCTGTAGAGGCTGTCGGGAGCGTTCTCCGGGGCGGTAGTTGATTGCCCCGTCCCGTCAATGCCCTCGATATAGTAACTAACAGTCGTTTCGTACGGTGGAGTGGGTATCTCTCCATACCAGGTATCGCCCGAAGTATTGACCATCTCGATTTCCGTAAAATCGCCGCCAATAGTGTAGTAAGTTGTGACAGAGCCATCCTCCATTGAAAAGAAGCTGGTTACATCCGCATAGACGCCCAGAGTGGCCGTGGAATCCTCGGTATCGATGAGAGGCGTATGCACGATCTGAACGCTAATTCCCGGATCCATATTGTGCTCATAGGCGAAACCGGTGATTATTTCCATCCCATGTGGCGTGCCGTTCCAGATGTTGCCATCGTCATCATCAAGCGTCAAGTAATCGATTGTAATGGAAGGAGTGATCATATCTCCCTGATGCAAGAGAATAGAGTTTATGGCGAGATTCGAAAGGATATCGATGTAATCATCGGGATTAGTGATAGCTAATTCATTACGTGTGCTCCAGACGCATCCGGAGATCAGTCGACCGCAGTAGTGAATCTCGCCCGAGCATGGATACTGGAAGTTGTTATCCGCCGATCTCATATACCCATCGCAGTTGTTGATATTCCAGCCATAAGCTAAATGGGGATCATCGGTGATCAAAACTCCCATCACGTCGCCCATGCCCTCGCCATACTGCCCCTGGCCGCTTCCACCGACAGCAACCAGGTGGTGCCCGTACTCATGGTGCACAACGGTTGAAAAAGCGGTATTCGGGCAACCCCCCCCGGAGGTGTAGAAATTTATGGAATATCCATCATAGAAGGCGTTGCAATTATTGCCGATATTAACGTTGACGCGGAATTCGTTCTGGTTATGGATTACCGGAAACAGATCGTTATAGGCCAGTGTAAAATCCCTTACAATATTAGACTGGACGTAACCATTCACCTCCGCCCGATTATGTTCGCTGGTATTTTCTTCATTATGAAGGAAATTGGCCGGACCGGGTGGAATCACTGTTTCCGAAAGCTGGGCATCGCCGCCACTGGAATTGAAAACCCTGAACCATTCTCCTCTGATAGCGGATATTACGGTGACCTCTTCGTCGCCATCGTTGGAAATTACAAAATCTCCGTTCTCGTCGGCATAGACCATATAACCTCCCTCGATATAAACTCGTGCATACGGCATGGGAGTCGGTTCTTCCGGATCGCAAACGTCGGCCCTACTACTATCGGTGGCCATACCGCTGACGTTGCCGGTCACGTCCACATTGAGGATGAGATCCTCAGAATATAGAATCTCACCGGTTCGGGCATCGACCAAAAGCAACCATCTCTCATAATCCTGAGTAGCCTCCATGCCGTTGTCCGCCGTAATCTCCATGGCGACAGCAGGAAGAACCTCCATATCATTGATCCCCGCCCAGACTGTTAACCGGGGTTCGCTGAAGTTAATCAGGCTCGATGAAAATGACCTGGCAGCGCTCTCCGCCAGGGCTGGATTTGCAACCATGCCCGCCGGAACGGTGAAATTCCTCAGATCTCGGAGGGCGGATGCCGCCATAACCAGCGGATATCCCGGCTCGTTGCGGACCAGAAGCCGCAGATCAGATCTGAATACCGGAATCCCTTCCTTATGCTGGGAATAATAGACGAGAGTAAATTTGAATTCGCCCGTTTCTCTATCAGACATAACCGGCTGTGTGTGCCGGCCGTCGAAGAGCATGCTGACGGGTGATAGCTCATCCGGTCCAACATCGAACAAACGGGCGTAGTTCTCTTTAAACTGTTCGGCGGCATCCACGGGGCTGGAGCCGAACCCGAATGCCTGGCCGTATACACGCGTTATACGGCCGCTCTCCTCATAGGCTCTTATCCCGGGATGATCAGCCTTTAATTCTTCAAATACTGCATTCGATGCATTCCCGCTTACAGCCAATCCGAAAAGAAACATGAAGATACAAACTACAAACCAGAATAAAAATGAACGTTTCATTAGGTGCTCCTCTTAAAGTAATTAGTTGAAGTCAGTAATTCATACTCAGTAGCTTTTTCCCATGCTAATAAAAACCTATTTCCTCAATCAGGTTAACGGCTTAGCCCGAAGGATATAATGATCCTCGCTGGGCTTATCACGACCCCCAAATATAGAATTGTCCGTCCATACAACATCATAGCTGTCAAAATTCGTTCCTCTGAATCGGCCAACCATTCTTTCTTCAAACCGTAGAGAGCTACTTCATCAAAAGCGATTTCGTTACTGCGGAATATGTTGCAGTCTCGGCGCGTATCAGGTAAACACCGGATGCTACGATCTGGCCATTATCATCCCTGCCATCCCAGACTGCGAAACCTTCATCGGAGCTGCTAAGCGCTTCCAGGGATCTAACTTCGCGGCCCAGCAGATCATAAATACTGATACGAATTGGCTCGCTATCCTCAAATCCACTCAGATGTATTGTCGCCTGAGCATTGAATGGGTTCGGATAGCTGGCAATTTCAGGCTGCTTTTCGATCTCAGGCAGAAATGGGTCATCAGAGCCAACCGGAATTTCCTGGTAAGATTCATATATGGTTTGCGCTATGAGCGCCTGGGCATCGGCAACGTCTTCAGGAGAGGGCAGGTCAATGTTCCAATTATTAACAAATTCTTCAGCAGTCTCCAGCGCCTGTCTTTCGAGAGGCAAGGTATAAGAGTAAAGCCCGCCCCCATCGAGATTCGCCAGATAAAGGCTGTTGATATAGACGCCGGCTTTCGGAGAGGGATAAAGTTGAGCGCGGTGCCTGTTTGTCAGATTATACATGGGCACCTCAAGACCAAAATTAAGAACCATCGGAACCTGCCTGGCTCTCACCCAAAGGGGGTAAGCAACCGAAACCACGGGGGGCCCGATGGTACAGAAAGATGTCGACAATGAGGGATCTTCGCCCTGTTTCGTTCCCCTTATCACCATGCAGGATCTGGAAATGAACCGATTGATCGTTACCATCTGCGACAGAATAAATCCTTCAGGCTTGCCATTTTGAATTCCGGTATAAGGCAAAGGATAGGGGTCCGCGATCGGATTAGCCAGATCTCTGGACAGAACCTGTAGGACGAATTCAGCGTCCAACGGACTCTCGTTGGCTCTTTCATAAACCAGGTGACTGGCTCGCTTATATCGCTCAGTGCCAACTCTATTTGGCCCGCCCGAGAGGCCGAAGGTAGCGCGCAGGATAACGCCGTTCGGGGCATGCTCAGGGTTGTTGGCATCGAATTTTACATATCCGTAATTTGAGCATTCATAAAGGGCGACATGGCCCCGGGCATCAAATACGCCGATATTCCAGCAGTCCTTCCGCCCTTTTTGAGCGGTAAGGTCGAGTAGAGCCTCGAAATCCTGCAAAGTCTGGCACCGCTCCAGCGCCATTCTCATCAAATCGCCGTCATCGACACCGTCCCCGAGGCTGTCTCCCAGATTATAGCTGTTGGAGTTGATTATGGCAAAACCGACCTCATTGACACCCATATATACGCGGTTGGTATCCGAGGAATAGACATTCCCCAGAAAGCCATAGGCGGGCTTGTCGGCATCCCGTGAAGGCTGGAAGTAGCAAAATTTCTGAATAGCGTCGCCGACATCGCGATTCTTCCACAGCATGGGCCGGCCATCGACCGTTGCATTCCCGGAAAAAACCCCGATGGTGCACTCCCCCAAACTCGGCGGAGGGATAAACGCCAGCCTATCAGAACAAAAGGCCAGTAAGAAGACTACGAAAAGCAGAAAAAAAGACTTCATAACCGACCCTGAAAATATACTATAATTTTATCTAAAATCAAGCCATTATTGTTTCCAAAAAGGATCATAAAATCTACTAATTCAATGCTTTCGATCATATTTTACTGATAGCTTCGAGGCTATTTTTATTCATCGAGGCACAATATACATTCATGTTCAATAAGGCTACAAATCTACCGATAATTCAATAAAGTATAACATCAACCGGAGGAATATTGATGTATTGTGAGAAATGTGGCACGGAAAACCAATTCGAGGGCGCAGCCTTCTGTAAAAGCTGCCATCAGCCTCTTCAACCCAAACCTGTCGCTGCTTCAGAAGAACATTCCGGCGCTCATGATTCCACGGATTTGAACCTGAAAGAGCACTTGAAAGAGCAATCGATAGCGGAAATCCCGCTTCAGGATGTTGAGAACGACCGGATTGATATGGCCGATCCCATAGACTTTATCATGGGTAACGGCAGTTACAACACAGGTCCTGATAAAAACGATCCCGGCGACGTAATCACACCGGAGCCTGAAGAGAAAGATCCGACGGAATACGGAGATAAAGAGATACAGCTTAACTTATCGGAAGCCGAATCGGAGTCCATCGTAAAGATGGAAGCACTTGGCAGCATAACGGACGATGTAGCTCAAGCGATAGAAGTTCGCGAACCTGCTGTCGAGAAGAACGAAGAACGTCTCTGGGAAGACCATGATGAAAAAGTAGCAGACGACGAGGATATGACAGCCACCCAGAAAATACGGTTGCAAAACTTAAAGGCCAAGATGGCGGCCAATGTTGAAAAAAAGCCGGATCATGCCGTAGCAACGGAGCCTCCAATTCTGGATCTTCCGCGGGTGGCCCGCTCGAAAGGCATAATTTATCTATCAGGCGAAACCCTGACATTGACCGGAGGAGTGAAAATTCTCTCCGGCGATGAAGTGCAGATCGGCGATCAGCTGTATGAAGTCCGGCCGAAGCCGAAAGACAACAGACGGCTTATCGGGGCGATTGCCGGAGGAATCGTCGTCATTGTGGCGCTACTGGTTTTAATATCCGGATTTTCCGGCGGGGAAAATGGACAGATTATCGGTATAGCTTACGACGATGCCAGCGGAAGCCCTCTTTCGAAACAGAGTATTACTATCGTCGAGCTTGGCCGGACGGTTCATACCAATCAGGCCGGTTTTTTCATCTTTGATGATCTGCCGTCAGGCCTATATACGATTCAACATCAAATAGACGGGTCGCCGGTGGCCGAGGAACGAGTCGCCGTTCTGGAAAACGATATCACTACGGTAACTCTTTATAAAGGCCAACCGATATCGTCAATCCCGATAAAACCGACAGCCTCGGGAAAGAGGGAAACAGTAGCCGTTAAATCAGATTCGAAAACTGAACCCGGCGCTCTGAAGTTGACGGTCAGTCCAAAGGGCGCCGCCGCCTATCTTGATGATAAGCCACTGGGGGTGGGATCGAATTCATACAGGGTTAGACCGGGACGATATGTATTATCGGTTAAAAAGAAGGGATACAAGACGAAATCGCGGCAGATAACTGTGAAATCCGGCAAGAGTCTGTCTTATAAATTTACCCTCGCTGAGGGAAAGTCATCAACCAAAAAAAAGTCGAATGGCAAGTTAGCTTATGAAAACGAGATTGCCGGCAATTATAATGAAGCTTTAAGGTATTATGATAAGGTTCTGCAAAAAAAACCTCAGGATCTGGGAGCCTTGCTGGGCAAGGCTCGCTGTTTTAAGAAACAGGGCCAACTTGATCAGGCTACCAGCTATTTTATGCAAGCCGCAAGGATCGCCGGAAGTAGAGGCGACGTAGCCACTCAGATAGAGGGCTTAACCGGCGTAATCGATGCCCGGCCCAATACCTTTACTGCTTATTACAGCCGTGGGGATCTTTACTTCTCCCAGGAAGACTATGGCCACGCCGCACAGGATTTTGAAAAAGTAATACAGATAGACCACCGAAACCTCGGAGCCTATTATAAACTTGGTAATTCATATTATCGATCCGGAGATTACAACGAGGCTCTGGCCGCTTTCCAGGGGGCCGAGAATCTCAATTTTGCGGATCCCAAAGCACACTTTTATATGGCTAAGACTTATCTTGCCCTGAGTGACTCCAAAAATATGAAAAAATCCTACGAGAAATTCACAGAGCTGGCCAGCTACTCGGTGCGCCTCGAATTCAAAAATGATCCTGAATGGCAAAAAGTCCTGAGCGCCATGAAGGTCGAGAACTGATACTCCCCCATATTGGAATAAATGATTTCTCTTTGAAAAGGCCTCCCTGGCTTTATATTCAGCATCATGGAGAGTAATGAGCCGGGATTCCCTGGTACGACGGAAAAATATTCCCTGCCGCCCGTTCAAATTTACTTTCTGCTAATTTTGCTCTTAGGCTATCCGGCCCTGAGCATTTTTCTCAATATGATCGGCTCGATTTCTCCCGGGGCAATAACATCAACAATAAAACAGGTGTATCTGCCGGTGCTATTCATGCAAGGGATCATAGTCACGGCAGTATGGATGGTGCTGAGATTAAGCGGGGATCGTTTTCACCGTATCGGTCTCGATCGCAAGGACATCAATTGGTCGAATACCATTGCGGGTATTATCTTCTTTGTAGGTGCCTGGTCGCTGATAGTCATCATAAGGATTTCTATAGCCAGATCGGGATACTTGCCGGAAGAGGAATTCCTTTACCTTCTTCCATCCACCGCGATCGAGGGGACGATCTGGATATTGCTCTCCGCCGGAGCCGCCCTGTCCGAGGAAATAGCTTTCAGAGGATATGTAATCACCCGGCTGAAAATTCTCTCGGGATCATACTGGACCGGGGCCATTCTTGGCTCGGCGGCGTTCTCTCTGGGCCACCTTTACCAGGGTTTAGCAGGTGTACTATTGACCTTCATATATGGAATGCTTTTCTCCGGGTTATTCATTGCCAGGAAAAGCGTTTTTCCCTGTATGATTGCCCATTTCCTTCAAGATTCCATGATTATCACCGCCATTCTGGTAACATCATAACTGAATAATATGGCGGGCATGGATTATCCCGTCCGTTCTGTTCAGGCGCTCAGGAGAAATGCTCAGACTTTCTGCCGCAATTACCAGAGCTAACGGTAAAAGTTATGCGATTTGATGGGAGATGAAAAAATAATCGGCCTCGAAAGGCCGATTATTAATCGAGAGAAAACTAATGCGGGAAAAAACCTCCATTGGTTAAGGACTTTTCCCCGGCTATTTCACAGTTATATACCCCGGTACGTAATCAAAATCGACTTCGGTCGCCGTCGGAGTCGTGAACTCGTAGCTGTAGTCAATATATTCGTGCGGGAAAAAAGCGTTGGGTCCGCTTTTCAGTTCAACTTTACCGGCCTTGACATCATCCGGCGCCGTGAACCAGAGATCCGCCACCATACCTTCGCCGGGATCAAGCGGAGGAGCATCCTGAGAGGGCTCGGTAACCCATAAAAACGCGAAGAATGCTACCTTACCCACAGGTTCGATCTTGAAAAAGCTCATTGCAAAATACTCGGCACGGGATCCGTGGAATGTAACCGAATCGCATTTCAGATCCACGGTGTCGGATCTGTAGTAAATCGGCACCGAAAAGGCCGCCAGGGTATCCAGATTATTCAGGAATACCTTGACCGGGAACGATGTGCCTTTTTCAACCTCCACGCTCTCAGTATAGCACGTATTTCTCTTGATCTCTTTCTTCTTGATTTCTTTCTTCTCTTCCTGCGCCAGGGCAAAGCCCGACAGAGATATCACGAGGATTAAGACTATCGTTTTCTTCAACCTTCCTCCTTTAATCAGACCACGATTTTCCAATACATGCATACAAACAGTTTCGCCAGCGCTTTTATCATTAAGCCCGGCGATATAACGAACACTGGATTATAGCCTATTCAACCTTCATTTCAAAGTAATATTTCCGGGCAAATATCTGCATTTCACCTGAACCCCGGCCGGGGTCCAGAAAAGATAACCATAATTGATTTGATCATCCGGGAAATGGGCGTCGGGGCCGCTTTCCAATACCACCTTGCCCGGATGGCTATCCTCGGGCACCGTGAACCACAACCTCGCTACCGGACCGTCGCCGGCATACAATACCGGTGTACCTTTATCGGGATCGCTTATATTTAATACTGCAAAAAACACAACTTTCTCGTCAGGCTCAATTTTGAAAAACCTCACCGAAAAGCCGTGGCAGCGGGATTCATCAAAAGTCACCGAATCGCATCTCAAATTCACGTCACGGGAACGATAATAAATCGGTACCTGCATGCCCACCAGCGTATCCACGTTGTTAACATATACTTTTACGGCGAATGAAGTACCCCTTTCTGCCTCGATGCTTTCAGTATAGCATGAGTTTCCTTCATGCGCTTCAGGTTTGCTCTGCGTCCGGGCAGTTCCCGCCAGAGCAAGAACGAGTATATAAACAAGACCTTTATTCAATTCTCCGCCTTTTTGATCAGAATAATGCTGCCTTAGCCAGCAAAGAGCGGCGATCACCTCTGAAAATTATAAAATATCCGATATCCCGAGTCAAGTCTTCCCGCTGACCCGCAGAAATCGCAACCGACGGGGAACTGCGAAGGACTTAACCGGATAATCACCATTACTTCTACCATGAGATTTATAGTCCGCCATTTACATTTATGTTCCTGATGTGAAAAGAACAGATCTTCTATTCGTTATATTCTCTCAGTCGCAATCGCCGGCCAGAGGGGCAAATCCCCCCTTAAAATAATCCAGAAAATAGACCACATCTGCGGCATCGACAATGCAATTGCCATTTATATCCGCCGCCAGGAGTGGCTCAGGGACTTGACCACCCTTCAGATAATTCACCAGGAACACCAGATCCAGACCATCCACATCCCCGGAAGCGTTAACGTCCCCCGGTATAAAACCGGGATTCATGTTGTAATATATATAGGTTTCCCTGTCCCAGTTTGAAACGGCCATATCCTTTGAAATAGAATGGCGATAAAAAACCTCCACCGAATCCAGGACCGGGGCTCCGAGCGAAACCCACCCATCCCACAGGCTTATGCAATATTCCTCCGGGTCCATGGCGATACCGTCCAGCCTGATGCTATCAACCGCTGCCAACTGGCGAAACGGGAGCGTGATGAGCCGATTGGTTGGATAAAAGAATACGTCATGGTGGTTTCTCTCGGCGCCCGTGTTGAAATCGCCAAATACGATATTTTCGATAACGCTGGAATAGGAGCCGGAACTGTTCCAATCCGGATTTCGATTGAAGCTGCCGTCATTATTGAGATAGATATAGATCAGACCCCACCAGCGGCCACAGATCAAATCGTAGTCGCCATCGCTGTCTACATCCGAGAATGCCGCTTCGGACCCAAATCCACTACTGGCGGACGTCCAGGACGGGATGGTTTCAAGCGTACCATCGATGTTAAGAAAGATCTTAAATAGCCCCGATCCGCCCGACTGCGAATTGGCAGCCGCCGCCAGATCAGGATAGCCATCGCCGTTGATATCCGCGAGGTCGATGGAGTTGTAATTATCATCATCCTCGCTCATCCATTCGGGATATTGCGCTATCGAATCGCCATAATTGTAATAGATCTTAATGGGACCTCCGGATTCGCAGAAAACCAGATCGAGATCACCGTCCAGCTCGATATCGACCCAGCGGACATCGTAGCAGGCGTCGGAATCCGCCGAGAACCATCCGGCATCCGTATCGAGAATACCATCATTATTGAAGTAAATAAGGTTCGACTCGAAAAATGAATTGTAGGCCTCGCCGGTCGCAACTGCCAGGTCGAGGTCGCCATCGCCGTCGGCGTCGCCCCAGGCAAGTCTGAAAGTATGCATCGTATCCGATGATATCCATGACGGCGAGTTTTCCAGAATACCATCGATGTTGTCATAGATGTGAACCCGATTAGCAGCCCAACCCGGCGAGATATAGTTCGACACCGCCAACTCCGGAAACCCATCGGAATCGTAATCCCCCAATTCGCAATGTCCGGAATATGCGATATTCTCCGAAACCCAGGTGGCCGTTTCGGGCATTGATCCGCTCGAATTTATATATGCAAAATTGGGTGCCTGGATGATATCGTTGCCGTTGGAGATTGCCAGATCGGGGTAGCCATCACCGTTTATGTCATCAATTGCGGCGCCGGTTCCATAATAATCATCCTCCGCAGAAAACCAGCTCGGGATAATGTTGTAAGGTACTTGAGCGTAAACAACTCTCGCCAAAAATAAGATTATTCCAATTGAAATAAGAGATCTCATAATTTCAGGTTCCTCATCAGGAATATAAGTAAAATCCGGTATATTGCAACGAAAATTGTATAGGCGACATTACACAGAGCAAAAGAACAGCGGGATTTGAAATGAAAAGGCGCCCCGGAAATCTGAACCCGGAGCGCCTTTTACCTTTTTTCGGGAATCTATTACAATTTGCAAAAGATCTCTAATTCATCTCCATCTTAGCTACATTCTCCGGAACCGAATACGGCAGCGGCGGATCTGCGGAGATGGTATTCACCGGAGTGATCTGGCCTGTGGTGCCATCGATGTTGCAGACATGCCACCACCAGTTGGCCGAGGCCGCAGCACCGGGCACGCTGAAATTCTGAACCGTCCCGTCAGATTCAAGTATGCCAACCTCAGCATCCGACGTCGAGATATCGCCCGACCCTGAGAAGTGGTAAATGGCGTACATATAGGTGCCGGGAAATTCGTCGTAAATGGTGATGTGTTCGGGGCCGTAGCTGGTGACATCATCAACATCGAGATCGACGTAGGGAGCGGCAGAGGAATCCCCACGGCTGGCATAGTAAATATGATACGAGCTGCCATCCATTGTCGGCGTCCAGAGATGGGAATCCAGATCGCCGGGATTCTCACCCCAGGTTAATGTAAACTGCATCCAGAAGGTCCGGGTTATGGTAATATCGTCTACGATGAGTATCGGCAACGTGCTGTTCATATAGTTTAGTGTTCTGGTATGCAGAGAATCCTCGCTGAATATCCGAAGCTCAATGCCCATCAGGGTGGAGAAGGTCGCCGCGTCAGAGATTTGATCGACCAGAAACGATGCGGTCTGGCGTCCGGCGCCGGTTGAATAGGAGACATCCGATGTCAGGTGGACGATTGTCCCACCCGTGAAATCCACAGCGCCCGCCAGCGTATAAAAGCCGCTCATATCATAATCATCACTGGTTACATCTATCCATTCGTTGCTTTCAAGAACATTCATATTCGCCGGCTCAACCTCAAATCCATTTGACGCCAGCCCTGCAGATTCCACTACTATGGTTATCTCGAGTTCGGCTCCAGCGGAAACCTGAGCCTTGTTTACACCGTTGGAGTACGGGTAAAATCCAAGTTTGGAATTCGATTGGTCTTCGTATGAGATGAGGCCCAGATTGGGATAGTAGTTGTCGTTGGGATCGCTGGCTACGGCCAGCAGGTAGTCTTTCAATAGATAGGCGCCTACATTAATACCCGGCACCGGCTGCCCGTACCCATTTACGACGTTGACTATGACGTTGTAAGGGCCAACATCAATATGCGCTGCTCCTTCCGCGTCGGATATGCCTGTGGCTGTGGCCGGGCCATCGGGATATGAATTCTTCTTCCCGCCGCAACCGGTGGCTATCGCGAGCACTGCAGCCAGCAGAATCACTGCGATACATCTGAAATTCATCAAATTACCTCCCTTTAATGATTTATGTGTTTTCCATTTATTCGAACAAGGGATAAATAAACTCCCTCCACATTGTTAGTCGGAAGGATTCCGGGAGGCTTTAAAATAGCAGAATTGGAATCTCAATCGGGACAACAGTTCAATGGACTCGAGGAATTTTCGGATAAATGAGAAAGGGAGCTCCTATTCAAGCTCCCCTCAACGATAATTTTTCAGATGTTACTGATTGGCTTCAGCTTTTGCCATCCTGAATCTTTAAGTCTTTCTTCCTGACCATAGCAGCCTTGGCGGCCCGCTCGGCCGCGTTTCTCCCGACACCGGTAATTTCTATGATCTTGTCAACGGCCCGATCCAGCCAGACCGACCAGTGCGCTGATGGAAACTTCAGGCGGAAATAGTCCGTGACATCGTCGGCAATCACGAGTATATGGC
>SDBT01009711.1_pt1 | contig 15584 bp, 13 predicted proteins | sample 2277101 | NCBI WGS metagenome assembly SDBT01 (sample SAMN10404973, study PRJNA504765) | marine sediment metagenome | isolation source: marine sediment core GS10_PC15, 103 cmbsf | place: Arctic Ocean: Southern Knipovich Ridge | collected 2010 | reverse complement strand
AACAGGTCAGTTAAATCAGAACAACGAAACATACAAGAAGAAGCTTTCTTAAAAATAAATCAACAAGAAGCTGAAGGATGTAATGATTAATAAGTCCAAAATTATGATTCAAATAAAAAAACCTATAAAGGGAAGTTATTTGAAGAATTACTTGATGTGCAAGTGGGGCTTATGTAAATAATATTTCTTAAAACAATCGAAATATTGGTATGAATAATGAGTCGAAGTGGAAAAATTAATCAAATTATATTGATTGTTCTTGATGATATACGTGCCTCTCATCTTTTTAATTTAATTGCTAAAGGAAAGCTTCCTAACTTGGCTAAACTCGCTGAAGTGGGAATTTCATGTAATAATTGCATAACAACTTTCCCAAGTGTTACTTTTCCTTGTTATCCAAATATTATTACGGGTGCATATTCGGGTTATTTTCCTAAGGAGGGAAGTGGAATTCCAGGGTATCATTGGATTGCCAGAAATGATCCTCCTGCAGAAGGTAAAAAATTCCCTATTATTCGTAATTATGATATGAGAAACCATTTATGGAAGATTTCAAAAGATCTTGGAAAAAATTGTAAAACCATTTTTGAACAAGCAGGAGAAGGTAACTTTTTAAGCTCATTGAATCTAATTTTTCGGGGTTCTAAATTTATCGCACCTTCAGAATATGAATCAGAATTAATATTTAAAAAAGCTGAAGCGGTTTTTATAAATCCAAAAGAATTTTATCCGTCCAAAGAAATTCCTAAAATCTCGGTCATATATATTCCTCAAACAGATTCGTTGATGCATGATAAAGGATATGACAATTCAGAATATATTAATGAAATTATTAAAATCGATGAATATATTGGGAATTTAATAAAACTTCTCAAGAAACTGGGTCTTACTAACGATACAGCAATAAGTCTAATAACGGATCATGGAAACTATAAATCTCAGAATGTCTATGATATTGAACCTTTTTTCCAAAAGTTGGGATTAAGACAATATGATCCTAAGACTGGAAAGGGAGATTTTGATGCGAATATAGGTGGTATTGGTTTTTTTAATTTTCGGGGGGACACCTGGCATCATCATCCCAGCAATTCGCAAATGCGTAATTTTAAGACGAGTGGACCAAGCATCAATAATATTAATCTATTTGAAGAATTATGGAAAATCCCTGGGGTCAAATACCTTTATTATCGGGATGATAACAACACACCAGACAAGGGTATTATACATCTCGAAAAACGAAGCCAAGAAAATGGAAAGATAATAAAAGGAAGAATAGAGTATGAAGGTCATGGCAAACACCAACAAACCAGATACTTATTTGAAAATGAAGAACTATTTGGATATAACAATTATGAAGAATCGTCAACAATTTTAGATAAAAACTTCCACAATATTGATGAATGGCTTTCGGTGACCAATAAGATCGATTTTCCGATGTTAATAGACCAAATACCTCGTTAGTTTAAAAATCCTAGAGCATGTGATATTATGTTTTCTACGTGTGGAGAATATGGATTTAATTATGAACATGGTAAAACTGCTAATGACCATGCATATTCCCATGATATTGCAATAAAGAAGTCAATGACAGTTCCATTTATTATTGGTGGATCACCAGAGATTCCTAATCTAAAATTAGAATATTGTAAAACTACAGATATGGTTCCAACATTATTAGATTTGTTAGGGATCAAACCACATTCGAGTGTTGTAGGAAGATCCCTATTAAATTAATATCTTTTTAATTAAAAAGTCAATTTTTCCGTTCATTTTATAATTGGGGGGTGCTCTTTTAAAAACCCACTGCTTGTCCGTCCTTTCTAGGATCTGAGGCTGCTAAATAGCCATCATCTAGTTTATATATTATTTGAGCACCCCCAAATTCTACATAATGACTTTTTATTAGTTTATGACCTTGCTTTTTAAGTCCTTCTAAGGTTTGTTCATCAAATCCTGATTCTACAATAACATTAAGACCGTCTTTTACTCGCCAACGTGGGGCATCTATAGCACTTTGCGGATTCTGACTATATTCAAAAATACGGATCATCATTTGAGCATGTCCTTGTGGTTGCATTGGACCCCCCATTACTCCAAGAGTCATTAATGGTTCATTATTTTTAGTAACAAATGCGGGAATAATGGTATGAAAGGGTCGTTTGTTTGGACCTATTTGGTTAGGGTGACCTTCCTCTAAAGTAAATCCAGAACCCCGATTTTGAAGACTGATACCGGTATTTGGAATTACTATTCCAGAACCAAAACCAAAATAATTTGATTGAATATAAGAAACCATCACACCGTTTTCATCTGCTGTCGTTAAATAAACAGTATCTCCATGAGAGGGAACCCCATGTTTTGGATCTTGTGCTTTTATGAGGTTGATTAAGTTTGCTCTTTCACTCAGATAATTTGGTTCAAGCAAATATTTAGGATCAAATTCTAGAGATGAAGGATCAGAGATATAGCGATTAGCATCAGCAACAGCTAACTTCATTGCTTCAAGTTCTATATGTAAAGCTTCCATGGAATCTGGTTTGAAAGAACTTATATCATGCTTTTTTAAGATTCCCAGCATTATTAAAGCAGCTAGTCCTTGACCATTAGGAGGAATTTCATGTAAAGTCACTCCTTTATAATCCATCGTAAGAGTTTTCTCCCAAGTTGGTTTATGGTTTTCAAGGTCCTCAAGGGTCATTAAACCACCAGTTTGTTCAGAATGATTTACAATCTTTTTTGCTAATTCTCCATGATAAAAAGCTTCACCTTCCGTGTCAGCAATAATCTCTAAAGTTTTTGCTTGATCTGGAAATTTAAATAATTGTCCAGCTTTAGGGGGTTTACCATTTGGCATAAAAGCATCATTATAGTCAGGATAATTTTTATATATTCTTGAAATAACTTGCCAAACATCTGCAGTTATTGGAGAAACTAGAAAACCATTTCTAGCATATTCAATCGCTGGTTCAAATAGTTCTTTAAAGTTTAAAGAGCCAAATCTTCTCCATAATTCAACCCACGCCGAAACCGCACCAGGAACGGTAACAGCATCCCACCCTGTTAAGGGCATTTCCTTATATTTTGATGTGAAATATTCGGTTGACCACCCAGCAGGAGCTCTTCCTGATGCATTTAATCCTACAATTCGTTTGCCATCCCATAATACAGCAAAAGAATCACTCCCAATCCCATTCGAGGTTGGTTCTACTACAGTTAGAGCAATTGCAGACGCAAGAACAGCATCAATAGCATTTCCACCCTTCAATAACATTTGAAGTCCAGCTTGGGAAGCAAGTGGTTGAGAAGTACAAACCACATTCTTCGCTAATACTGGCATTCTCCGAGAAGGATAATCAAATTTCCATTTAAAATTAGGTTTCAAATCCCTTACCTACTTTATATTATTAAATGATTAGTTATAATTTAGTTAGCTACGTATTTAATAAATATATTATCAAAGAAATTTTGATAATGAATTTTATATTTTGATTTATGTTCCAAAATCAATATAAATTAAAGGGATTTGGATATGTATAGAAGTACTCAAATCCTTCCTTAATCCAAGACTTGGATATAATATCCGAGAATCCTTAGTTTGTTTTCAAAACGATTTAAATCCGCAATAATTCCTTTCAAACCAGAACCGTCATGAACTAATGATTTTTCAAAATTTAGTGTAACTATTCCTGATTCTCCAGGACTTATTTTCTCTCCCTGGCTAAATTTAAAAGGAGTTCCCTTCAATTCAACAAAACTATGATATTCGATTCCATCTCCAGGATTTATTTTTCCTTCTTTAGGTTTATAAAATTGATTAAGATAAACTTTCGCCTTAATCTCTTTTTCTTGTTCGAATTTTCCTTGAGAAACAATAATGTTATCCCGGCTAATATCCTTATGCGAAATATTACCTTTTAAGGCTAAACCTACTCGATCACCTTCATAAGCCATTTTAAAATCTCTGTCATGCTTTTGAATACTCCTTATAATAATTTTCTTTCCAGGGATTCCATCATATCCAATAAGTTCAACCATTTGACGAATATTAATTAATCCTCTTTTTACAATTCCGAGAATGACTGTTCCAATTCCTTTAACCGGAAAGACATGGTCGATCAAGATTTTAGAGTAGGGGGCTATTTCTAATTCTGGTTCTGGTAATTTTAATCCTATTTCAACAATTTTTTGTTTTAAATCTTCATAATCTTCCTTAAGAATAAGTTTAAAGATTTCAGTTCCAGTTAGACTTGTTGAGTTTAATATATTCTCAATTTCACTCTCAACCTGTTCTAATTTCCATTCAGTTTTCGAATTTATCCCTGCAATTATAACAAGACATTCTGTCTTAAATAATTGGTGAAATAAGTCCATTCCTACGAGAATTTCGCCTATTGCAGCATTTAGCCCTACTTCTAAATCAATAACTAATAAATGGATATTAGAAATTTTTAATACATGTAAGAAAGGTTTTATTTTATCGGGATAGTCAACGGGAGTCATTGCACAGAAAACATGACCTGCTTCTTCATTTAATCGATTAAAAAAAAGTATATCAGACTTAGTTCCTGGAGCCCCTAGCGCTTGCCCAATTAATTGTCGATGGTCATTGGAGCTCTCCCCGAAAATCCCGATGAGAAAATTCCTCTCTTTTGCTTCACTCATTTAAATTTTAAAAAGTAGAATAAAACAAAAGTTTTTCGATAGTAATATTTACTCTTCATTTTGAAGTCTATTAATTATTAGAAATGTTAAAATCTGGGGACTGCAATTCTCATCGGTAACCCCATGGAATCATATTCAAATTCATCTGGCAGAAATCTAAGATTAGATTGACCACGTGATGCAGAAACCGCTAAAATCCAAGCATCTAAAATATCATCCACTTCTAATCTTTTATTATTGTACAGTCCTATTACTTTATTTACATGAGTTTTAATATCGTTATAGTATTTCTTGAGAATTGAAAGTCGCTCATTGATACCCTCTTCAGTTTTCTTATAATATTGCAAAGGATTATCATTAAATGCTGCAAAACATGCTTCGGGGTGAGATTCAATAAAAGTCTTTTGCGCCTTTTTATTTTTCCTTAGTAATTTATCGACTTCTTTAATTTTATTAGTAATATTCCATGTTTGCTTTGAAAGACCTTTACCAGTCTGACTACGATTTATTTCATTAGCTTGGTTATAATTTGATGCCTTCAATGCCAATCTACAAGGGCTAGGAAAAATAGATGATGAACGCTTTCTAGTAAGATATTTACGAGCACTCATATCACATAATCTTGGAAGAGATCCTTTATCCCGTAGTCCTATTGGAATATCTATTAAAATGAGAAGAGCGTTTGAATAATGATCCCAGAGTTCTTGTATTGTGGAAAACACTTCAAGATTCCATGTTTGCTGATTTTTCGTTTCGACGATAACCCAGCCATCCCGACAACCATCTACACCAAGAACTGAGAAGATGTTTTTCATTTGTAGATTTATTTTTTATAAAACAAAATTCTTAATTCTATAAGAGAATTATATTCATAAAATTATAATTTTGTTCTGAATACTTAATAATTATATTAATATTTGTACATTGAATAAAATGACAGATAAAGAAGAACCAGAGATTCGTAGGATTCAAGAATTAGAAAGCACTAATCTATCTAGGGTCGAAATAAGAGAGGAAGTAATACAGATGAAAAAGGAAGTTGAACGAGAAAATGATTTATTAGCTGAGCGGATTAATAAAACATTTATTGAAAATAACATAAAAACATTTGATATTGTTGGGGCGATAGGAGCAGGTAAAACAGCGATAATGGAGAAAATTTGCGAAAAAATTTCTTCTAAATATAGAATATTGGTAATCTGTGGTGATATTACTACAAGAGTTGATGCCGATAGGATAGAAAAGCATAATGCAGAAACGGTCCAAATTAATACAGGGCGAGAATGCGCCTTAAATGCATATCATATTCATCAAATAATTAAACATAAAGACCTTAATGATTACGATCTCATTTTCATAGAAAATGTTGGAAATCTGATCTGTCCTTCAGAGTTCGCACTGGGTGCGGATAAGAGAATAATAGTTGTATCGACAACCGAGGGTGAATGGGTCGTAGAGAAGCATCCTTTATTATTTAAGACATCTGATATTGCTGTAATAAATAAAATTGATCTAGCTGAAAGATTAGGGACAAATGTTCAAAAAATGATAGATGACGCTAAAAAAATTCAGCAAAACATAACTGTTATCACTACGAGTGCAAAAACCGGAGAGAACATCGATAAATTAATTGAAATTTTAGGTTTGTAAGCGAACAACCAATTAAATTAAAATATATTACAAAAAATATTTGAAAAATAATGAATGAAACTTTAGAAATAATTGAAAATTTAATTTCAGAAGCCAATATTAACACTGAAAAATTACATGAGGTTCAAATAAATTTCATGAAAAAAGAATTAAAAGCTCTGCATTGCGTGGATAAATTTCTTGGTGATTTTCCCACGTTTATTGAACCTGTCCATCTTGGCATTGATGTGAAGATAGGAGATGATGTACTCCTAGGGCCAAATGTATACATTGGAGATAATTGTGAAATAGGCGACTATTGCGAACTTGCCAATACAATATTATTTAATAATGTCTCGCTTGGAGAAAACTTCAAATTAGAAAACTGTATTGTAGCAAAAGAAAGTAAATTAAAATTTAACAACTTTACTGCTTTTGGGAGCGTATTATCGGGACAAACTGATTCAAAGGAAAATCTTAAAAAAATCTCTTTTTAAAAATTTTTTATATTTATGGGAAAGATTTAATAATTCCGTCATCAAAATTTTGATTATGGAAGAAATTCTTAACATTGCAAAAAAGGCCTTTCCACCAGTAGAGGGCTCTGAAATTGTAGAGGGAATTCAAAATGAGGTAGAGGTCCTATGGGATAAATGGGGAATTCCTCATGTGTATGGTAATTCTGTAGAAGATGTCTTTTATACACAGGGTTACATCCATGCTAGTCATCGTCTCTTTCAGATGGAACTATTTAGAAGATTGACGACAGGTGAACTTTCAGAAATAGTGGGTGAAGCTATGATTGATAGTGACAAGCATTACAAAATAATCGGATTACACCGTATTGGTCAGAGATGTGCTAAAGATCTACGAGAGAAGCAAGAAACAAAGGCATTTCGATGGTTAGATGCATATGTTAAAGGGGTAAATGCAGGAATAGAAAAAGCTAGAGAAAATCCCCCCATTGAGTTCGCAATTTTAAATTTAAAAATTAGGGATTGGAGGATCGAGGATTCTCTCAAAGTTTTAAGTTTGATTGAGTGGGGTTTGAGTAGCTGGAATTATCCACTAGAAATACTACGCGAAAGGCTAATTTTGAAGCTAGGTGTTGAAAGGGCGGATAAGATTATTCCTCTCTATTCGGGAGTCACTTTTAAAAACAGCTCAGGAAGCAATGGATGGGTGATTAGTCCTAAGAAGTCTAAATCAGGTTCTGTCTTATTTTCAAATGATCCACACTTGCCTCTCACGCTCCCTGCAATATGGATGTTATTCCATCTTAATTGTCCAGAGTTCAACGTCATTGGTTCCAGTTTTTCAGGACTTCCAATGGTTGTTTTAGGGCATAATGAAAAAATTGCTTGGGGATGTACAAATGTTCATGCTGATACAACCGATTTATTCAAGTTAGAACTAAACCCAGATAACCAGAATCAATATAAATATAATGGACAATGGGTTGACTTTGTCAAGATAGATGACCCCATAAATGTGAGTGATGCAGAAAAACCACTTCCTTATAAAATATTAATGACAAAATTTGGACCAGTTGTAGAATATAGTGAAATAAATAGTAGATTTTATCCGATTGATCTTCCAAACAAATATGCCCTGCGTTGGTCAAGTTATGATGCCAATCTGGAAGATTCTCTTATGGCTTTTATTAACGTAAATATGGCATCAAATTGGTCCGAGTTTCGTGAAGGATTAAAAATACTAACAATAAATCCTCAGAACTTCGTTTACGGAGATGTAGATGGAAATATAGGACATCAACATGCAGGGAAAATACCTGTAAGAAATTATGGTGATGGCGCGACTGTAACTCCGGGCACTGACGAAAAATATAATTGGAAAGGACTCTCTGAATTTGAACAACTGTTTTCAATTTATAATCCTGATCATGGGTTTGTGTATACTGCTAATTATAATGAAGATAAAGCTCCAAATGGATTGCTAATAGCTCAAGATACTAATGAACCTTATCGTCAAATTAGAATAAAAAAACTACTGCAATCTAAAAATGATATCACAATACAGGATTATATCGATTTTCAACTAGATCTTTTTACTGAAGAGGCTCCTGTATTATTACCAATAATGTTAAAGCATTTAAAAGCTAATCAATTATCGAGCAAATTTACTGAAATTATCTCTTTATTGGAAAATTGGGATTATTATTTAACAAAAACGACAGTAGCGGGGACAATTTATAAAGTTTGGTGGCAAGAAATTATTAAAACTATTTTAGTTCCAATTATCGGAGAAGAAATTGTATTGCCTTATTTGGCTTCTAGTCCATTTGAGCTAAGGAGATTATTTAAATTATTTGAAGGCAAAATGGAGGAACTCCAGGAACATCTCCTAACGTCACTTCAGAATACGATTACATTTCTTACCGAAGAATTATCTCCTGATCATAACAAGTGGAAATGGGGTAATTTACATAAGCTTACACTTGTTCACCCATTCTCACTTGCTAGTGAAGAAGCTAAAGCATTGAATATTGGCCCTTTTAAGCTTGGAGGTGACACAAATACGCTCAATAATGGTTATTATGATCCCTCAAATTTTGATGTATTAGTAGGACCTTCTTACCGTCAAATCCATGATCTATCTGATTGGAATAAATCTATCTGTAATATTCCCGGTGGTCAATCTGGCTTACCATTTCATAAACACTACAATGACCTCATTAAACTATATGTAAAAGGAAAATACATTCCAATGTTATTTACTAAAGATAAAATCTCTGAAAATTTGGAAGGAATTTACAAGTTACTTCCAAAATAAATAATTTTTTTTTCAAACACTTGTCATTGCATATAGAGTACTGCCGATAATTCCTGCGATAACCATACAAACGAAACAAATAAAAGTACCAATTAGAAGAATTTTTATTGTTTGAATTTTATTTCTTTCAGGAGCTATCTCACTTTCAGGAGCTATCTCAGGGATTGGAGCATATGCAGTATAAAGAATTGAATAAAATCCAGCACCAGCACCACCAAATAATAAAATTAAAATGGGATTAAAGAAGTGGACTGGTAATATTATTTCTACTATTGCCCCACAAATATATCCAAGTAAAAAAATCTCACCAGAGTTCATTTTTTTTATTCGGTTTGTTATCAAAATTCCCACACCAATCATTAAAAATACTGGTATTGACAAGGCTAGATCGTGCCATAAACTTACTGCAGCTCCTTGTAAGCCTCCACCGCTATAGTATACGATTGTTTCTTCAATTAATGCAATAACAAAAACAATGGGTAGATAAAGAATCTTTAAACGGGTATTTTGTTGTTTTGCTCTGAATTTCATAAATATATAATTGGTTAATAGCAGAAGTATTAATAGATTTGTCGCGGCAAGAACATTTAAAATATTAAGAAACCCTAGTAAAAAAAAGATCACAACATCAATGATGTACCATATAATAATAATGAAAACAATCGTTCGCAGCCACTCCGGGTTTTCCTGATCATAAAAAATCTTTTCTTTCAAATTCATTAAAAATCACACTTAAAATTTAGATATACTTAATTAAAAATTATAAAAAAAGAATTTGAAACTACTAAACCTATTATTAATTTGAAATAGCTTAAATTTTATCTTAGTTTTTAAAATATAAAATAATAGATTTGAATTTGATTAGTTATGGCAGATAAAAACAATTTCTATGATGTTATTGTCATTGGGGCAGGCCCTGGCGGATCCTTTGCTGCCAAAGCAGGTGCCGAAAACGGTTATAAAACTCTTTTGATAGATAAAGAATTTATCACAGAAAAAGGTAGATATAAAGCATGTGGTGGAGCAATAGCATGGGAATTAGTAGAGGAAGTGGATTATCCTGAAGACAAAATTGCGAGAGTCATAGAATCTTTAGAACTCCATCATGTCGATGGAGATAATTATTCTAAAAAAGGAAAAGGTGCAGTAATTTGGCGAAGTGTTTTTGATAAATACTTAACAGACATGGCAATTGAAGCTGGTGCCGTATTTAAAGAGAAAGAAAAATTAATTAGCATCCAAAAATCAAATGAGTTTTACGAAATAAAAACTAACAAAGATAGTTACAACGCAAAGTATGTTATAGCCGCTGACGGTGCAACATCTCAAACCTTAAAATACTTAGAATGGCCATATTTTAGAAGCGAAGACTTAGTTTTAACTATTACTAAAGAAATGAAAACAACAAAATCTTATATAGATAAGACTTTGGGATGTGATACAGTTCATTTATTTTTTGGCATTGAAAATCTAATTCCAATTGGTTATGCATGGCTATTTCCAAAAGAAGAAACAATTACTGTGGGGTGGGGTAATCAAATAAATTTGGTTAAAAATTCAAGAGAAGAATTCAATAAATTTGCATCTCTTCCCATTGTAATAGAGGCGCTTAAAGACTCAAAAATGGAGATTTTTAAGCCGCACCTTATTCCCGTGGGGTTAAGACCTAAATTATATGAGGATAACGTTTTTGCCGTTGGAGATGCTGGCGGACTTGTGGACCCTATTAGCGGAAAAGGTATTCCTTATGCCATGATGTCCGGACAATTAGCTATTGAATCAATTAAAACTTGTGAGAAAAGAGATAAACTGGACAAGCTTGGTGTCATATATGAAAAAAATTTAGATAGAAATTTTCTAAAGATTTTAAAGGCTAAAAGAATACTTCGTGATAGAATATTTGAGAGTGATGATAATTTGAAGAAATTTCTGAAGTTATGGGAAACTTATAGGGCATCTCAAATCGTCATGAGAAAATTAATGTAAGAGGAGAAAAAGAATGCAATTTGCAGACTATATTAAAGAATACGTACCTAAAATCAATAATGCACTAAAAACGATTTATGATAGAAAGATAAATCAAGTAGAAAACTCTTTTTTAAAGGATTATTACACCGAATTGAGAGATTATTTTTTAGCAGGGGGAAAAAGGATCCGACCATTATTAGGAATTGCTACGTATAATGCCTTTAGTCGTAATGATGATAAGATAATAGTTCCGTGTGTAGGAGTAGAATTCCTTCATAATGCTTCATTAGTCCATGATGATATTATTGATAAAGATGATTTTAGACGAGGTAAACCAGCTTTTCACTATAGATTTAGACAATATCACTCCAACTATAACTTAAAAAAAATGATTGCGGAAGATTTTGGCACTAATATTGGTATTATAGGGGGTGATACAGCATTTTTTTTGGGCTTAGAACCATTTTTATACAATGATTTTAAAAAAGAATTAAATCTTAAGGCAATAGAATATTATAAAAAAGCTTTCATAGAAATTTCAGACGGAGTTCTCATTGAAATTGATATGGTAAATCAGAAAGATCTCACTATGGAAGATTACATTAAAATGGTTTCACTTAAAACTGGCGCTTTGATTGAAAAATCTATGTTAATCGGAGCAACTTACGCTGGAGTCGATGAAATAAACCCTAAATTGATGCAACATATATCTACCTTTGGTAAAAATATAGGTATTATTTTTCAAATAATTGATGATATTCTTGGTACATTTGGGGATGAGAAAAAAACGGGAAAACCAACGGATGGAGATATTAGGGAAGGCAAAAAAACCTGCTTATTAATCACAGCTTTAGAGACTCTATGCGAAGAGGATCAAAGAGAACTAACAAGCTTGATTGAAAATCCTAACATGTCCGAATTCGATGTAAATCGTGTAAAAGATCTATTTCAAGAAGCTAATGCGGCCAAAATTTGTCAAAAATTAGCTGATATGTATTATACTCAAGCTGCTGTAGCGTTAGAAGAGATAAGAAGATATAGCTATGTCGAGGAGTGGGAATTTTTTAGCGATGTTTTAGATTTTGTTATTGAAAGAACTTTTTAAATTTTAGTTTTCTTTTTGTAAAATTTTTTATACTAACCAAATACAATTATTTAATATAAAATAATTAATGTGATCTGCTGTGGTCTTAATTGGAATAACTGGTGCAACGGGTATACGTATTGCGATAAAATTATTAGAAATTTTAAAAGAAAGGGGAATTGATCGGGAATTAATCATCTCTACAATTGCCGAAAAAGTAATAGAGCTTGAGTCTGATTATAGTATTTCTGAAATCCGTAATTTAGCTTCCAAAAATTATAATGTTGATGACTTAACTGCAGCACCATCAAGCGGATCTTATAAGATTGAGAAAATGATTGTGGTACCTTGTACTATGAAGACATTATCAGCTATTGCAAATGGCTATGCTGACAATTTGATTACACGAGCTGCGGACGTAATGATCAAGGAACAAAGAAAGCTCGTATTAATTGTGAGAGAAAGTCCATTTAGTGCAATCCATCTTGAAAATATGCTTAAATTAGCGAGATTAGGTGTCATAATTGCACCACCTGTTCCTTCATACTATATTAAACCTAAAAGTGTTGATGAATTAATAGATTTTACTGTGGGAAGAATATTAGATCAAATAGGAATAGATAGTGGTATAGAAAGATGGGGAGCTGATTAGATTATTAATATTCACTGTATATAACATAAGATGTTTTATTGATTTAACCATCTATATAAGTCGCCAAGAATAACGTATTTATTTCTATTCCCTTTTAATTTGTCCATATTATCTATGTTCATTAACCATAAACACGATCGTAATTCATTTTTTAACGTTCTTATTTCTTTGACAGTATTAAAAATAGAATTAGTTTTTCTATCATTCCAAGCCGATTGGAGAAATTTATAAGCAAAACCCCCGATATCGGCACCTAATGCAATACATTTTGCAATATCAATTCCAGTTCTTAATCCTCCAGTGGCTATTAGTAATTTTTGGGTCACTTTCCTAACATAAATTACGCTAACAGGTGTTGGTACACCCCATTCTCTAAACACTTCAGCAGGATCTCGAGTATATTTTTGATTATCAAAATTATTACGCTTCGATTCAATGGCTGAAAAGCTAGTGCCTCCAGCACCACCAACATCAAATCCATCAACTCCAAGCTTATCAAGAATTAATGCTGAATCTTGGTTAAAACCCGTTCCAACTTCTTTAGCAATTATTGGAGTTTTTTTATATTTTTCTCGAAGTTTTTCAAAATTATTGCGAAAAAGTTTATAGGAGATATCACCTTTATCTTGAACTAGCTCGTGTAAAGCATTTAAATGAATTGCCATAACATCAGCATTTATCATCTCTATGCATTTTCCAAAATCATCTAATTCAAAATTAAGAGCACTGACTTGACCTATCCCAATATTTCCGATTATGGGAATGTTAGGTGCAACTTCACGTGTTATTTTAAATGAATCTATTAAAGCGGGGTCTTCAATCCCAGCACGCTGACTTCCAACACTCATAATAATATTTTCTTCTTCAGCAGCTTTAGCCAAAATTTCATTTATTTCTTTTGAGACAGGATGACCCCCCGTAATTGCTGAAATACAAATAGGAGCTGAAACCTTTTTGTTGAAAAAACTTATTGAAAGATCAATATTTTCAAAATCTACATCTGGAATTGCATGATGTATCAATTTAATATCATTAAAATAATTTTCAGTATGTTGTACATCATATTCTAGGGGAATTTTAAGATGCTCTATTTTTCTATCTATTATATCTTTAGATTCATTGGATTTAGGCACTTTATTCATCTCAGTATTTATCATTTTAATAAAAGTTGTTAGTTAATTAATATATTTGTACAATTTATCATTTCATTTTTTAATGATTTATATATATATCCCTCTTTCAGTCCATTTAGTAATTGTACAGGAATATTATATTTGCAAATTTCTTTAATCGAATTAATCTTACCTTGAATTCCACCAGTAACATCTATTTTTTGCCCTAAGTCTGCCAAATTCAAATTTTCTAGGTCCCTTAAATATAATTTTGTAGCTAATTTTACGTTTTTTTGTTTAGAATCTTCGTCATTAATATATATGCCATCAGTTTCCATAACAAAAATGACTTTTGATATTTGATATTTCTTTAAATTTTCACATAACTCAAAAATAATCTGATCTCCCGAAATTATTGAAAACGACCCTTGTTTATCAAGAATGATATCTCCATATAATATAGGTAGGATATTAAGATCTAAGGCAGTTTCAATAATATCAATAGATTGAGTTGAAATTTTAAAGGAATCCTTGATAAAAATACTTGAGGCTTGAATAGATAAAGCTGGATATTTCTTTTCTAAAAATAAATCTATAAGATAAGAATTGAAATTATTCATTGATTGATGAGTTTCAGTAAGTCCTAGTATTTGATGTGGAATGGATGAATTAATTCCACGAGTAATACTATACTTTTTTGCGAGAGGATGGCCAAATGACCCCCCTCCATGAATTAAAATTATTTTTTTATTAGCATTAATTATTTGTTGAATAGCACTTTTTACAATATCTTCTCTTATTGAAAATGGTTTATCTTTATCAGTTAATAGACTTCCACCTAATTTTAACAGGACAATTTCATTATTATTTCTCAAATTTAGTTCGCACTCATCCAATCAATGTTTTCCAAGCATCAAATCCTTCTTTTTCAATAACTTTCGCAATTTTTTCTTGAATACTCTCATTTTCAGCTAAAGCAATAACTAGACCTCCTCGTCCAGTTCCAGTCATTTTAGCTCCTATTGCTCCATTCTTTAAAGCTAAATTAACCAATTTGTCATTAATCTCTCCAGAAACGGTTATTTCTTGTAGTAATTTGTGGTTTTGATTCATTAAATTGGCAATAGTTTTGATATTTCCTTCAAGTAAAGCTTTTTTTGCCTCAGCTGCTAAATTCTTATAATCATTAAATATATGATCGAATTTCTTAGGATTTTCTTCCTTTAAATGCCGAACATCAGCAACCACCTCAGTTGTTGAAGCTGTAATTCCTGTATTACCTATTACTAAGGGCATTTTTTTTGGAGATTGTAGAAGATCCATAGTGTTTTTTCCACCACTTAAGTTTTTAACAAACCAAATTAAGCCCCCATAAGTTGACGCAGTATTATCAATACCAGAAGGCGTTCCATGATATGCCTTTTCCCCTTCATAAGCAGCGTTATTAATTTTTTCATCATCTAAAGCTAGATTAAAACAATCATTCAATGCACGTGCTAGTGAAGTACATTGAGCTGCTGAAGCCCCAACACCACTTGCTGCAAATAAATCTCCAGCAAACGATATTTCAAGTTTTTGTGTTACTACATCTACTCCTAAATACTCGATCACGTTTCCAATTGATTGCATTGCCTCATTGAATTTCTTTTTCTTATAACCGGGTGTTGCTGGTCTCTGATCATCT
>SDBT01009710.1_pt1 | contig 15585 bp, 18 predicted proteins | sample 2277101 | NCBI WGS metagenome assembly SDBT01 (sample SAMN10404973, study PRJNA504765) | marine sediment metagenome | isolation source: marine sediment core GS10_PC15, 103 cmbsf | place: Arctic Ocean: Southern Knipovich Ridge | collected 2010 | reverse complement strand
AGCCGGTTGTCGCAGGTTCAAATCCTGCCCGTCAGACTAGATAGCACGGCCCTATCGTCTACTGGTTAGGATACGGGTCTTTCAACCCCGTGAAGATGGGTTCAATTCCCTCTAGGGCTACTAAGCGAGTATGGTATAACGGTATTATCCTAGTCTTCCAAGCTGGCGGATGCAGGTTCGAGTCCTGTTACTCGCTCTAGGGAATGGTAGCTCAGCGGTAGAGCAATGAGCTGATAACTCATAGGTCGGAGGTTCAATTCCTTCACATTCCACTCGGACAATATAGCTTAATGCAAAGCGCTACCCTGTCACGGTAGAGGTTGGGGGTTCGAGTCCCCTTATTGTCGCCGCGGTGTAGAGCAGTGGTTTAGCTCGCCAGCCTCATAAGCTGGAGGTCGTGGGTTCAAATCCCACCACCGCTACTAGTATTGTCAGGTGGTAGCTAATTGTGCTATACTTACGCTTGATAGGAAAACAAATAAAGGAGCTGTCCAAGTGGACTTTCTCCAGAAAGTAAATAGACGATTTAGCAGAAAGAAACAGGTCAAAGCTACCAGGCTCCAAAATCCCGGTAGTTCTTTGTCGATTCCACTAGCGTCTACACGGTCGGGACAAGCTAAACGGCTCCAGGTTGATTTTCTCAATATTACAAAGTGGGCCTATCGAGGTAACGAGTTAGTGCATTCATGTATGGACGAGCGGAGCCGGGCACTCAAGGAAGCTCCGCTTAAAGTTTTTGACGAGAAAGCGGACGAATGGGACGAGGACAACCCCGTAGAACTTTTGATGCGTACACCAAACCCATTCCGAACGCAAGCCGACCTACTTGAAACAATCGAGCAACACCTATCACTTACCGGCAATGCCTTTATTCGTAAAGTACGTGACCAAAAGGGCGTTGTCAAACAACTTTGGATAATGCAACCCCACCTAGTAAACATCGTCCCGAGTGCAACAAAATTTATCAGCGGTTATATCTATAAAGTTGATGGCCAAGAGTACCCACTGCCCGTTGAGGATGTTATACATCTCCTGTATATCGACCCAGCGGATGATTATTATGGAATCGCGCCGTTGGTAGCGGCTGCCAGGCGCATTGATGCAGACAGTGAGCTTGCTAAGTTCACAAAACAACTCCTTTTGAACATGGCAGTTACGAGTGGTTGCTTTGTTACCGAGAAGAAACTAAACCCCGAAGAGCGAGCGATTATGGAAGAGAAGATGGCGAGCAGATACGTTGGCGCTGTCCGCGCTGGCTTGCCGATGGTCTTATCTCACGGCATGAAGTGGGAACAGACCTCTATGACTATGAAGGATTTAGAGATTGGCAACATAGCAAGCATTCTCGAATCCCGTATATGCTTGGCCCTTCACGTACCGGCCATTGTGGTAGGGGCAAAGGTTGGACTCGACCGCTCGACGTTTACCAACGTGAGAGAGGCCCGAGAGTACATGTATGAGAACACCATCTCCCCCGAGTGGCAGATGATTGCCGATAAACTGGGAGGTGCCCTACTTATAGATTTTGGACACACAGAGGGCAATTTAATAGCACGGTTCGATACCTCAAAGATTAAAGCTCTCCAAGAGTCCGAACAAGCACTATGGGAGAGAGTCAGAGAATCAAAATGTCTGTCCATCATCGAAAAGCGCTTGCTGTTAGGCTATAAAGCAGAGTCAAACGGCGCTATCTTCTTGGATGCAAATATGGTTGCTATCAATCCCGAGACTGGCGAGATGCAACCACGGGTAGCAGAGATAGAGGCTGGTGTCAAGAAAGAACAAAACCTAAAAGATGGCGGCAAAACCGAAAAGGACGATAAGGGCTTGACCAACGACCCACCGAAGAAAACAAAAGAGGAAGAGGACGAGTCAAGCATGAGCCTAAGTAAATCGGGTAAAAAAAAACTGAAATAAAAGCACTGACCGGCATCCCCTCAACTGAGCAACGAAAACTACTCCTACAAAAGCTTATCCTAAACGAAGAGACACACGTTAAACTCCTTACGGTTGCCTCTGCTCATATGTTTATGGAGATGGCGGACTTGTTTCGCCAAGCACTTGACCAAGAGGGCATAAAGAGCAGCAAACAAATAAAAGCTCGAATCACAAGCATCCAGAAGCTCCGCCCCAACATGGAACGCATTGTCAAGCGAAACCTACAGTCCAATATAGTTGACGTTGTAGCAGAGGGCGCGGAGGGCACTCGCTCTGTACTGGGAACCAGCTTTGGATTGACAAATGACGAGGCTGTGAGCTTTGCTAGCAAACACACATCGGTTCTTGCAGGGGAGATAGCGGAGAACTCCGTAGACACCGTTCAAGGAATCATCTCAGACGGCATCAGCAATGGGGTGCCTGTTAAAGAAGTTCGGAAACGATTGGAGACAACGTTTACCGATTGGAGTGCAAACAGAGCCGAAACCGTAGCACGGACAGAGACTCTTCGAGCAGCCAACATGGGGTCGCTTGAGGTTCTAAAGAAAGGTGGGGTTGGCTACAAACAGTGGATAGCTGCCTCTGATGCTTGCGCCGACTGTCTCTCCTTGCATGAGGAAGTATACCCGGTGGAAGAAAACTTTATGAATAAGGGGGATGTCTTTGCAACCGCTGATAAATCCCCAAACGTAAACGACTACATGAGCATACCCACACCACCCATCCACCCCCGGTGCCGCTGTACTATCGGTGGCATACCAAGCGAAATGGTAGACGAGTATACAACCGAATATACGAACAGCAAGGATATAGCCAAGGGACTTGCTAAGCTAGACGAGTTTGGCGATATGGGCGACTTCAAATTAGCGGTAGGCGAGGGCTTACAGAACGCTATTCGTCACGGCGGCGGGAGTACCACTTTTACTATTCGGCGTGTTGGCGACAGAGTAAGCGTCTACATACGAGACTACGGCCAGGGATTCATTCCCACCAAAGAGCAGTGGGCTATGCCAACCGCAGAAGCAGGAGCTACCCATGGACGAGGTTTGGCGATTATGCAAGCGACAGCCGACCGAGTTGTAGTACAGAAAATGGCCGAAGGTGGCAACCGAGTTCTACTATCAAAGGTTATACCTGGTATCGAAAAAGCAGAACGTATCGTGCGTATATCTGCGGAGACAGATAAGGGCTTGATTAACGCCATTGATAAACAAGTTGGTTATTGGGCAGGCGATAGAGGCAGAGTTGGAGTAGAAACGATTGATACGTGGAGAGACCCAGGCCAGATTGGGCTTGCTATAAGAGAAGGAGAAGACGTTAAGGCCGTGGCCTCGATGCAAATGTCTGAAAAAAGTCTATCGCTTGACTTTCTAGCATCAAGAGAACGTGGGTATGGCAGCAAAATGATGAAAGAGATAGCCAAGAATGCGGTCAATATGGGTGCCAACGATATCCACTTAACAACAACCCCCAAGGCTAGGGGTTTCTATAACCATCTTGGGTTTACAAAGGTTGAAGGAAGAACAAATGTTATGAAGTGGAGCAAGGAGGCGTTCACAAAATATGCCAAACGATAAGGATAAAATTACCTTTGAGGACGAGCTAGAATTGCTGGAACCAGAGGACGGAATCTTTGTCCGTTTACCAACACCGTTTGATGAAGAGGATGGACAATAAGCGCCAGCTATGATAAAATTTGAGAAAGTGGGTGATACTATGCTGGACTATGTAGAAACAAAATTGGAAATAAAGGCATTCAACGCCAAAGAGAGAACCTTTGATGCGGTTGCTGCCGGTATAGGCAATGTTGACCACGGCGGGGACGTTTTCGCTCCCGGCGCGTTCAAACGCTCTATTGCTGGGACAGTAAAAGCGGGTAAGGTTAAGTTTTTGGATGCTCACCCGTACAAGTACGCTGGACAGATACCAAGCACTAAGTTTGTTATGGGCAAAGTGCTTGTAGCTTTTGAACAAGACGACGAACTGGTTGTCCGTATCTTTGTTAGCGACACCCCAGACGGTAATGACATACTTACAAAAATTAAGGATGGCGTAGTCGATGCACTATCGGTTGGCTATATTGCTATCCAGCAACACTTTGAAGAGGTAGGCGACGAGGTAGTACGTGTTCTTGAGGAGGTGAAACTGATGGAAGTAAGCGCAGTAATTTGGGGGATGAACGACAAAGCAACCATCAACCGTCTAAGCGTTAAAGAGGCCGAAGCAAAAGGGCTGACTTACGAAGTGACTTTGAACGAGTCAACGGCACAAGACGAGCTATGGAAAGCTAATCATACCTTCCATGAGACACTTGTCGATATTATCAAAGATGATAAGGTCGAAGAGAAAGCGCCTCTGCTCCAGATGGCACTCGACGATTACAAGGGCGCGTTGTCCCAACTCTTAGGTTTACAAGACGCTAAGTTGACAGGCGAGGGAAATGAGTTTATAATCAATGCGAACGAACCGCTAATTGCACTTCTTAAAGGAGCGCAGGCACACGGGGAAGCAGATGGTGAGAAAGAGGCCAAAGGCAAAGCCCCCGTCCCGTCTGAATCCGAAGGAACCCGCGAAGAAGAGGAAAGACTAAATGCTCTGACCGAAAGGGTAACCAACCTACGCATTAACAGGTTGAGATAACAAGAAAGGAGTGCAAAAACAATGGCACCTAAAAAAGTTGATTACAAAGGCAAAATCGAAACCCTAAGCACTGACATTACGAAAGCGGCTACGGAAGCGACTGACATAATGGAAGAGTTTGCGGGGAAAGCCATGCCAGAGGCGAAAGCCGCTGATGTGGATAGGCTCTGTAAGGAAGCTGAGGATATGCAAATCGAAGTCAAGCGTTTTGAAAAACTCGCTGGCATCGAGAAAGCGTCCGCCGAGCTTGACTTACGTATTCCTCATAAAGAGGAAAAAGACCCGAAAAATCCCGCAGAGGGCGACGAGACAGAGATTAAGATTGACCCCGTTATTGGTTACATTACGCTTGGTCGCATGTATACCCTTGAGAAAGAGTATGCAGCAGGTAGAGAGCATGGTTTTCAAGGCTCCTCACCGATGACCAAAATGGAAGCCAAGGATGGGCTTGTCGCAGTTACCAAGGGTATGCTGGAAGAGTTTAAGGCAGACGATGTTACCACATCAATCGCTGGAGACCTTATCAGGCCCGACCGAGTTAGCGAAATCATCAAGACAGAAGACCGACCGCTCCGCGTTCGTGGACTTCTGACTGTTGGTTCGACCGGCTCTGATACGATTGAGTATCTGGAAGAGACTTTCGACAACCAAGCCGCTGGTGTACCAGAAGTGTTTGTTTCTCCGGCTACCAAGCCGAAGTCAGACATTCGGTACGAAGAGAAGACAGCTGTGGTAAAGCAAATCGCCCACTACATCCGAGTTTCCAATAAGATGATGGAAGACGCGCCGCAACTACAACTGGCAATCGACTCCCGCCTTTCTTATGGACTAGATAAGGAAGAGGAAGACCAACTGCTTTGGGGTACTGGCGCTAGCAATGACCTGACTGGTATTTTGAATACCTCTGGCATACAAGACTATGCGACAGCAATCCACGCAATTCGTGGACTAGGCACCGATACCTTGCTCGATAAGATTCGGCGCTCACGTACCAACGTCGAAATGGAGTTCCTTGAGGCATCCGGTGTGGTTCTCCACCCGCTTGACTATGAGGAAATCGAGCTTTTGAAAGGCTCCGACGAGCGTTATATCTGGGTGACTGTTCCTGACGGTGGGGGCGCGAGAGTTTGGCGCTTGCCTGTCGTAGAGACTGTCGCCGTAGCATCACCAGCTGGTACAGGAGAACGTCACTGTCTAGTTGGCGCTTTCAAGATGGGCGCAGCAATCTTTGACCGCACCGGCACAAACATCGAGATTGGTTATGCCAACGACGATTTTATAACCAACTATAAGAGAGTCCGAGCTGAGAAACGTTTGGCCCTTATAGTCTGGAGACCGGCAGCTTTCATCGACATTGAGACCGAGGCAGCGGCTAGCTAAGAGACCGTTGTAGTTACGTATAGGGGGAGGGGGTAACTCCCCTTCCTCACTTTTTAGGGAGGCACCAATGAACAAAGCTACCTTTTTGGACATAGTAGAAATTGCCAAAACGGAGGACGACCGACCGAAAGTTCTACGAGATTTAATAAGGAGACCAAACTCCTTTCGTTACTACAAACTATTTCCGTACCTAACAAAAGTGATGAACCCAGAGCTAATTATTGAGTTGGGAACAGCCCAAGGCGCTGGAGCATTACATTTTCGTCATGGCAGCGCCACGGCTAAGATTATTACTGTAGACATTAAACGGGGTAAAAAGTGCAAAGACCGCTTGTTTGCCCACGATATTAAGGGCGTTCTTTGTGATTCAACAGAGTATGCCGACTATGTGGAAGACAAATCGGTTAATATTCTATTCTGTGATGCCAACCATACCTACGATTCTGTTATGAGAGAGATGGCTGTTTGGATACCCAAGATGGCACCTGATTCTGTCATTCTTTTCGATGATGTTGACTATGATATAGAAAAACGAGAAACAGGGTACGTTTCCGAACATAACAAGCCAGTGGCAACTGGGGAAGCAACAGGTATGTCAAAAGCTTGGAAGGAAATCAAAGAAACGATTGATGGAGATGCTTTTGAAGTCCCTTGGTTACATGCTACGACAAACTTTGGGGTGCTTTTACGGTGAAGCTAAAACACTTCCTGATAACGCGCTTCCATTATCAACCCAACTATGAACATCTGGAACAACGCATCGAGCTATTTAGGCGCTATACTATGCCCTCTGTGTATGCCCAAACATGCCAGAAATTTGAGTGGTTGATTATTGGACAGCCGACCTTCAATATACCAGGGGCGCGGTGTTTCTTTGAGGGATGCCCCAAGCCCCTGCCAACCACTATAACGGCTAAGTACTTGGACTATATCCGCATGGTCTCTAAAGATGCTGACTTGGTTTTAATGACTCGCTTGGATAACGATGATATGCTAATGCCACGATATATCCAAGATGTCCAGATGGCCGCGGTACTCAAGCCGCCCGGTCAACTCTTCGAGACTCACGGCTATCGTTACGATTTACGAAATAATAAATTCTATGTGGACACACTTCACACGCCCGAGCTGACATCACCCTTCCTTACGCTTACTTCTTATCCAGACAATCCGATAACCGTCTATGAAGGGAACCACTCGAAGATGTGGAAGAAACATCCACTCACCATTCTCCCAAAACGGAGATGGGTACAACTTATCCATGAAACAAATTGGCTCTTGGGAAAGGCAACTGTTGTTGGGGTGGCTGGCAAGGGAAGAAAAGCACCTATAGACCCATTCGTTAAATCGCTTGCCACCAGAGATATCGTAAGGTATAATGAACAGTAATGTAATCCACTAAGCAAGGGGGATGTAATGCAGATAATCATTCAGGGCTATGGAATGGTTGGCTCGACACTTCACAAAGGACTCAAAGCACTAGGCCACACACAGTTCGGTATCCATGACCCCTACAAGGGGCTTGTTGTGTCTGCAAACTCTGAAAGAATGAGTAGGGCAGACGTTTTATTCTACTGTGTCAATGACAAAGATGGACGAGTCAGTGACGGGACGCTTATTGAGAAAATGGTTGGTAAGCTAGTCATTATCAAAACGACAGTCAACGTTGGAGAGACCGAGCTATTGCAAAGCATGTTTCCCGGTGTAAAGCTCGTATACATGCCCGAGTTCTTGCGGGAAGATTCAGCGCTTGATGACTTTCTTCATCCTGACCATATAGTCTTTGGGTCGGTTGACACCGAATACTCAAGAGAAGTGGATAGGTGCTTATTTATTCACTTAAAAGCTCAACGATTCTATGTAGAACCAAAAGAGGCTGAATTGATTAAGTTGATATCGAATGTCTACCCGCTTATCAAGCTGGCGTTCTTTAATCAGGTATATGACCTATGTGAGAAACGAGAGATAGATTATACAAAAGTAATCGCTCCCCAAAGAGCCAACAAATTCAACAGTGGTAAATACATGGAGATATTTAACAAAGGAGGACGGGGCGGAGGCGGTAAGTGCTTGCCAAAGGACTTAGATATTCTATTACAGTCCAATATTGCTCGCGGGATACTTCGAGAGGTCAAGAAAGTAAACGACAAACTGCTTGCTGACTGCCCCAAAAAGAGATGAATAAAAACCTGTTTGTTTACGGCACCCGACCAGAGCTTATCAAGATGTTCCCGGTAATTCGAGCAACCGAAGACAAGTACGTTATCTGTACAGGACAGCACAAAGAGCTATTGGACAAGACTCTGCTTACCCCCGATATGGAACTTAACTTGATGAACCCAGGACAGCCGTTGCTTACTAATGTAAACACTATCAGTTTCCATTTATCCTGGTTACTCAATTATTTGAAGCCAGATAGGGTAATTGTCCAAGGAGACACGGCCACAGCGTTCGCTACGGCTCTTGTAGCCTTCCACCAAGGGTGTCCCATAGCACATATCGAGGCGGGGCTTAGAACGTTCGACAAGTACGAGCCATGGCCCGAAGAAGTCTACCGACAATTCATATCATCGGTTGCCGACTTACACTTTGCCCCGACGAAACACGCCGCGGCGCAACTCGAAAGAACGATGCCTTATGGAGATGCCAACCACATACACATAACCGGCAACACAGTCATTGATGCGGTCAAAGAGCTGGCCCCAAAAGCTACTCTCACACCCAATATCTTGGTGACTATCCACAGAAGGAATGCGCCGGTTGGTATGTATACTGCCGCTATACGCAAGCTTGCCAACGAGTTTCCCAATAGGACATTTAGGGTGTTGTGTCATCCTAACGATACCGGGCAACAACTCAAGCGCTTTCTGAGCGACTTCCCGAACATCGACCTCCTTGAACCTATGGGTTACCTAAACTTTCTAAAGGAGCTTGCTAGGTGCTATATGGTAATGACGGACAGCGGGGGTTTACAAGAGGAAGCGCCAGCGCTTAATAAACCAGTAATCATACTCCGCAAACGTACCGAACGTCCAGAAGGGCTTGGTAAGGGTGCCTTTCTTGCGCCAACTGCCGAAGAGTTAGTCGAGGTGGCTAGAAAGCTCTTAACTGGCCCCATGTTCTATATCAACGCTGCCACGGCCAAGAACCCATACGGGGATGGCCATGCTGGTGAGAAGATAGCAAAGGTGTTGAACAGTGATTAAACGTAGTGAGAAAATAGCCAACAACAAATGGCGCTTACTCAATACCAAACGAAATCTGAAACGATGGAGCTACTTTCTTACTCTTAGATACGGCGAGACCCTGGAAGTAGGGCCGGGTGTTGGTCTCTTCACTGTCATGCTTAGACAGCAAGGAGTAGAAAATATCACCTTGTTGGAAAAAAACCATAACTGTGTGCAGACAGCAAGCGACATGTTGAAAATCAATGAAGTGGACGGTGTACTAATGGTTGAGGGCGATATCACCGATGCACCATTTATAGGGCACTGCTTTGATACCATAGTTTGTTTAGAAGTACTGGAACATCTTACGAATCCCTACAAAGCGCTTAGAGAAATGGCCCGAGTGTGTCGCAAGGGTGGCTACCTGTATGTCTCTGTACCGGGCAAAGGAGTACTACCACCATCAAAGTGTGCTGCTCACCACCAGGACTTTGACCATGAAGACCTATACGCTCTGATTGAAGATACCGGCTGGTCAGTCTACAAACGCTTTACAGACGACCACTACCAATACTTTTATAGTCAAAGGACACGCTAATGCACAGTCCTGTATTCTGCTATCTCCAACAACATCACTGGGCGGTTGGTTCTGCTTATAAATACTTCACACTTTTACAGAATCGCTACGGCGGAGTCCTGCTTCGGTCGAAACGACCTGTCGCCGTGATACAGGATTGGAAAGCGGATATTATCCGCCTTGAACCAGCGCTCATTTTCTGTAGAGGTGATTGGTTGAAATACTATCAACTGGCAACCATGTATGGTATCCCTTATATTCTAATTGAACAGGATGTCCACAGTCTCCGTACTAGGTTAAGCATAAGACAACTCCAAATCGAAAAGGAGATGGTAGAAGAGGCGGCTGGCATTATCTTTACAAGTGAAGACCATCTAGCTTATCTTCGGGACGATATGGGTTACAAGATGCCAAACGTTGGGGTTGTTCATCTCCGGCCTCTTCGACAGATGCTTGCTTGGCACCCAAAGCCCAAACTCCCTGGTAACAAGAATCTTGTTTATGCCGGTGGGCTTGTTAGGAATGGTGGCGGTAACTATGGCTATCGTAATTATCGGAGTATCTTTCAAGATTTTGTGAAAGCTGGTTGGAACGTACATATCTATGGAAGCAAAAACCAATACGCAACGGTACGGGAGCTTAGCAGAACTGAGGGTATATTTCCGCATGGTTGGATACCTTACGAAGACCTGCTCCAAGAAATGAGCCAATATACCGCTGGTTTACAAGCCTATGCCAAGGAGCAAGTGAACGAACGCCAGTTTAACTATACAAAGTATTGCCGACCCAATAAGACATGGGATTATCTAGCGGCTGGTATCCCAACGATTGGACTTCATGCAGGCAATTGTGCTAAAATATACGTTGAAGGTGGGTGGGGAATTGAAATCCCAGACACCAAGCGGGAGACCATTGAGAATCTTAAACTCCCTAGTTTTCCGCCAGAATTACGATACGAACAAGTGATGGAAAATGACCTCCCGATAATCGAGAAGGTGATTGCCACCGCTTTGAAAGCTGAAAAAGCAAAAAAGATAACAACGGTTATCACTAAGGCAGAAAAATTAAAGCAACAAAAAGAGGAGGACGACATGAAATCAGACAAGCTTTGGCATCGACTGACCAAACCAGTGATAGAGAACGGACGCTTGCTCTATGGTAGGGGCAGGCGCATTCCGATGACGGAAGCTATCCGTCTTGGCTTAGTCAAGAAGGAAGTGGTCGTTAAGGAAGAGATTAAGAGAAAACGAGCCAGGAAAGCGAAAAAGGCTCCAGCTAAGAAAGCAACCCCGAAGAAGAAGGTTGAAAAAGTAGAGACCAAGCCCCTTTTGGATGAAGAGAAAAAGGGCGAGGTCAAAAAGACTTTTGACTTTGGTGAAGGCGTAGAGTTTAGAGTAGACGACAAGCCCGTAAAACCGCTTGATAGCTTAGATATTGTCTTGCGTAAAGTTAAAGAGCAAAAAGAAGAGGACGCGGAGTAAGTGAACACACTAGCAGACACAAAGGCATGGCTCCGTGTTACGGGGTCGGGTGAAGATACCCTTATTAATGCTCTCTTGAATGGTGTAGAAGCAACCATCAAAGCGAACCTTAGCAACCACATTGTTGCTGTAGAAGATAGCATTTATCTTGATGGTGGTAGTGAGTATCTACGGATACCACGGGTGCCAGTAAGTGAAGAGGTGGGCGAGGTGATTCTTGTCCATGATGATATTTATAATGTGGACGTTGACTCAGATATGTACCGCTTGGTTCCCACCACTGGACAGATTTTCTACAAGAACGAAGCAAAGCTATGGCCACAAGGAGCAAAGCGTTATTTTGTTACCTATACGAGTGGTTTCTCTCTTCGCGACGATTACGCAGATATAGTCGAGCGGATAAAGCTTGCCGAGTTGACATGGATTGCCGATACCTTCTTTAACAGGTCAGCGTCCGTATCTAAGGAGACCATTGATGAAGTTTCTTGGGTGTTCGACATGACAGCTGATTTGCCCAAGAACGTTCGCACTATCCTCCAGGGATTGCTTGATGTACTATCAGACTTTTAAGGGTGAGATAGATGTTATTTAACAGCGCCATACTTATCTATCAACCAACCGACACGTTTGAACATGGCGAAGTTTCGTCAGGCTATACCAGTGCCGGTACTTTGTACTGCCACATTAAGTTTGCTGGTAATGAACAGCTAAGCGCCGACCGAAAGAAGGCCATACGAAGAGCTAAGTTGTACTATGAGAATACCCCCGTTGCTCTATCACCCCGAGACCTTGTTGAAATCAATGGAGTCTACTACCACCTGCTCTATACACCAACGCCACGTGTGGGTTTAGGCAACCGCACTCTTTATGAAGTCGATATCATTGAAGAGTTCAAAGAAGTGGTGATGCTCTAATGGGTCGCTTTGATTACGACCACGCTAGCATGGCTGTTTTCAGAATGAAAGTGGATAAGCAGATAAAAGACCGCTTAGAGAATGCCGGAGCGTATGCTGAAAATGCAGTGAAGATGGCGCTAAGTATGCCTGGTGGCGGAAAGCTGTATGGGAGTCACCGCGCCTCCGCTCCTGGTCAACCACCGACTACTTGGTCAGGCGACCTACGGGCAAGTATAACACACACAGTTATAAAGCTTGGAATGCTTTGGACAGCAATAGTTGGCACTGATAAAGACTACGCTCCAAAGCTTGAATACGGTACAAGCAAGATGGCCCCGCGTCCGTTTATGCGGGTGACTATCGCAAAGATACAACCGACACTTTGGAGACTAATGGCTGGAGGTAAAAAATAATGGCAGACTTCAAACAGATTGAGTGGGGACTAGAAGCTTATTTATCTGGTAATGCTCCGCTTGCTGCTTTACTTGAAACATTTGAAAGCAAGCCAGCTATCTTTGGCTATACTGCACCGCCTAGCGCTGTACCTCCGTACATATGCTATTTCTCACTAGACATTGCAGCGGATGATACCCATGACACCAGGCAAGACAACGCCTTGTTTCAAATAAACGTTCATACATTCAAGATGTCTCTCGCCTACGATATCTATAGCGTTCTCGATGACTTACTCCACCGGCAAACGTTTTCAATTGCAGGGTATACCAATCTATTTGTTAAGCGGGTGCGAGGCATTCAAAGACTTCAACTAGAAGAAGGCGAAGAGCTACTGGGGCTAAGTGCCGATTACAAGATAATGGTGCAAGAGTAAGTAGTGGACTCAACCGCCTGTTTATAGTATAATTACCTAGAACGATTAACTTTGAAAATTTTGAAAGAAAGGAATGTTAGTAATGGCATTTGTAGCAATAGGAACTACTTTTTCGATTAACGGAGTGCCGGTTGCTGAGCTTACCAAGATTGACGGCCCGGCGTGTAAGCGGGACGACATCGACGTAACCAGCCACGACTCTAGTTATTGGAAAGAGTTTCTGCCCGGCTTGATTGAAGCTGGCGAGATTGATTGTGAGGGAAACTATGTACCCAGTGACGCGGGTATGCTGGAAGTTATCGACGCTATTTCCAGTGACACAGTTCTTTCCACTTTTGCGGTTCAAACACCACAAGGCTACGGTTTCTCCGGTAGCGGTATCTTGACCGCCTTTAAGGTCTCTCTCCCCTTCGACGACAAGGCAGAGGTTTCTTTTACACTAAAGATTAGTGGCGAGTTGACATTCGACACTGACCTTTCCTAATCGAATAGTGGCAGATTGAGAACGAAAGGAGTACTATCATGGCAGACAAGCTAGCAAAATTGCGGAAGAAGAGCGTGTCCATTGAGGTAGACGGCGACAAGTACTTTTTGCGGTATGACCTTAATGCGCTTGTGGAGTTGGAGGACGCTTACGATAACATCGAGCAAGCTTTCAACTTTGAAGAGAACCCCAAGGGAGCGATTAGTAAGCTTCGTAAGGTACTATACGCTGGGTTGATGGCTAATCATCCCGACATGACCGAGAAAGCGGTTGGTGAACTATTTACCGTTGAGAATCTTGGTGACTTTCAGGAAGCTATAGCGAAAGCTATGGATGCAGCCATGCCCGACGAGGCTGAGCGAAAAAACCCGAAGGCTCCCAAAGACCACCAACCCAAGACGAAGAAATAAGTTGGCAATACGTTAGACACACCTACTTACTTCTGTGTCAAAAGACAGACCAAGATTTTTGGGAGGCAACTTACCGAGAGATAGATACTGCTCTAACCGCAGCCATGAGGTTTGAACAAGAACACACGCTGCCCTTGCTAGCTATTCAAGCTACTTGGGCAGCTGTTCAGCTTGGGAGAGCCTACGGTGGCGAGAAGATGCTTGGTATTGATAAGCTTATGGGTAAGGAGAGTGACAAGGTAAGCGGTCAGATGTCCAAAGCGGCAATGATGTCAGAGCTTACTAAGCTATCAAGCGTTCAGAAGAAATGGAAGGAAGATAAAAAGGAAAAGAAGGAGGCGGAATTAGAAGGTGCCTGATGCTCATTTAGGAACCCTATGGGTTGACATCATAGCGAGAGACCATACGTTTCTCCAACAAATGGCCAAGGTTGGTAACAAAATGACAGCCTTGGGCGTTGCCATGACCAAAAACGTAACCCTACCGATTGCCGCCGCTGGTGCTATTGGCTATAAGGCCGCAGCTGAAATTGGTAAGGGCTATATGCTTGTTGCTCGACAACTTGGTTATACAGGTAAAGCGCTTGATAGGTTGATGGTGCGATTCAGGAAGATATGGCGAAATGTTCCAGAGGACTCAGAGGTTGTTGCTGGTGTCCTAATCAACGTCGAACAACGATTCAACCAAACAGGTAAAGCAGCTGACCGAATGACCAAGAAGGTGCTTGACTTTGCTCGAATTATGGGCGCTGACCCTATAACTGTATCCCGAGAGCTTGGTATGTGGTTCCAACAAAACGAAGTCAAGGGCAAGAAACAAGCAGAAATGATGGACATGTTGGCGTATGCTGCCCAGAAGTCGGGTATCTCTGTTGAGGTATTGGTTCAACAACTAAACAGTAACAGTTCTATGCTTGAACAGCTTGGTTATAGTACAAAAGACCAAATTGCCCTGTTTGCCTCTTTCGAGTCCGCCGGTCTAAAAGCCGAAGATACAGCGGTCGCTCTCCGCATGGCGGTTGCCGCTGCTTCTGAACGTGGATTCAAAACTGGCGAGGAAGGCATCAAGGCGTTTACTAAGCGAATCAAAGAGGCTCCCAATGAAATGGAAGCTACCAAGATTGCCATTGACATCTTTGGTCGTCGAGCTGGGCCTCGTTTGGCCTCCGCTATCCGTGAGGGTACGTTCTCGGTTGATAAGTGGTCAAAGAAACTCCAAGGCTCTAAGGGTACGGTCGATAAGACCTCCGAAGCTACCATGCAGCTCAGTGACCGCATGAAGATGTTGGGCAAGAAGATACTTGGTCTCTTTGAGCCAATCGGTAAGATTTTCATTTACGCATTCGAGGATATCATTCTCCCCGCGTTGGAAAAAGCAGCTAACTATACAGATAAATGGGCTGATGCGATGGACGACGTACCGCGTCCCGTCTTAGCAGCCATAGGCACTGTTCTAACCTTAATCGCTCTTGTTGGGCCACTTACCGCTATACTGGGTTGGCTTGGCAATTTTGCCATACTCAAGTATGGACAAATAGCCGCTGGGATATCTAGTATCTACTCGTTTGTCTTTCTAAAGACCGCTGCCTTGTCCTATGCTGCGGGTATAAGTATGGGAGCAGCTTTTGGTATTATCTTGCTAATTCTTTTAGCGATTGGTGCTGCCATATATGTCATCATCAAACACTGGGACAAGTTTGCGAAAGTTTTCCAACCAGTCATGGGGGCGCTTGCCGAGTTATGGAAGACACTCAAAAAGACCTTTGGTGAACTATGGGCTATTT
>SDBT01009709.1_pt1 | contig 15585 bp, 10 predicted proteins | sample 2277101 | NCBI WGS metagenome assembly SDBT01 (sample SAMN10404973, study PRJNA504765) | marine sediment metagenome | isolation source: marine sediment core GS10_PC15, 103 cmbsf | place: Arctic Ocean: Southern Knipovich Ridge | collected 2010 | reverse complement strand
GCTGAAACGACGTCGGCATCGATACCCGCTGATGAAAGAGCCCCGGCGCGAATCCAAACCACGCTTGGAACTCGCAACCCGAGCCGGTAAAATGACTTAGCGAGGTCAACAGTGCCATTCGGGGCTGTCCCCCTTTAATCCATGGTTAGTCTCTTAACTGGAACAACTTCGACAGGGCGTCCAACAAGACGTGGGGGATGCCGTTTCGCGACTCGTCGCGGAGCGATTCCAGCGGGGGATGCAAGAGCTTGTTGATCAGACGGTCGAACGAACGGCGGACCTCCTCTCGCGACCGCTCGTCCAAGTCGGGGAGCTTGTTCAAGAGCCGTTCGAGTTCCTCCTGCTTCGGCTTCTCCCAGCCGAGTTTCAGTTGCCGTATGACCGGGCCGGTCGCCCGATGGTGCATTGAGGCCATGAACTGCTCGGTCTCTTGCTTGATAATCCGTCGGGCAGCGGGCATCTCTTTGTCGCGACGGCGCCGGTTCTGCTGGCAGGCCGCTTCGAGATCGTCGATCGAGTAGAGATACACATCCCGGCAGTCGCCAACGGCCGGGTCGAAGTCGCGGGGGACGGCCAGATCGAGAATGAACAACGGCCGCTCGGATCGTGACGCCTCGACTTGAGTAAATTGCTCGGCCGTAACGATCGGCTCGCCGGCCCCGGTCGTGCTGATGACCAGATCGGCGTCGGCCAGCGCTTCGAACCGCCGCTCCCAGGACATCGTCTTTCCGTCCCACTTTTCGGCCAGCTTACATGCCCGATCGTGGCTGCGATTGACGACGGTGATCTTCCGGGCCCCTTCGGTGCGTAGATACTGCAGTGTCTCTTCGGCCATATCGCCGGCGCCGAGCACGAGCGTCTGCTTGTCGTCGAACCGTTCGAAGATCTGTTGAGCGAAGTCGGCCACGGCGACGCTCGGGATGCTCACGCGTCGCTGATGAATGGCCGTCTCGCCCGCCACTCGCCGAGCCGACTTCAACGCGGCCTGGAACATTGAATGGGTCAGAGGGCCGGTGTTGTCGTGTCCGGTGGCCAACTCATAGGCATGTTTGACCTGCGCGAGAATCTGCGGCTCGCCGACCACCATACTATCGAGGCTGCACGCCACGCCGAACAGATGCCGAACGGCTCCCTCGCCCGTGTGCGTGTAAAGCTGTTGTCGGATGTCTTCGGCCTTGAGTTGATGGAATCGGGCGAGGAACTCGGCGACCTGCTCGGTGGTTGGCAGCTCGGCCTCCTCGGCGGCCATGTAGACTTCGACCCGATTGCAGGTAGACAGTAACACGACCTCGACGCCACGAAAGACGCGTCGCCATCGGTCCAGCGCCTCGGCGGCCTGGTCCGGCGAAAAGGCCAGCCGCTCGCGCACGACGATCCCCGTGTCGTGATAGCTGCATCCAACGGCCTGCACCTTCATGCGGAGCCTCCCGGGGTGGGGAGGGCTAGGCTACCGTACGATGGCGCTGCCGGGCCGTCGCCGTGAAGAAAGCTGGCCTTTTCGACGGCCTCGCAGGGCCATCGTACGGGTTTTTCGACGCCGTAGGATGGACAGTGCCCACCATGGAACTGCTGCATCTCCCTTGATTCTTGGTGGGCAGTGCCCACCCTACAACGCTCTTGATAGGCAGCGCCCGCGCTACGGGTCACTTCCGCGTCTCCGCCGCCGTGTTGGCGTTCGGAGAAGAGCGAGACTCCTAGGGTGACCAACAAGAGGAGGAAACTGACGATCGCCATATAGGCCACGGTGCGTCCCTGTCGCGAGGCGCGATGGAAGATGCAGGCGAGTTTCGAGACCAACAGCCAGACGAACATGACTTGCGTGCTCAGGACGGCCGGTTCGAGCCACTCGATCGGCTCGCCCCTGGATCGGGCACCGATCGTAATAAGGACCATACCGGAAGCCACCCCGACGCCCCAAGTCCAGGCGGCCACGGTCATGGCCCGACTGTTCGCTTTGGCGAGCCATTCGAGACTGGGCAATTGCATTCCTTGAGCGGGTGGCCGCTTGTTCTTCAGCCGCCTGTTCTGGCCGAGATACATCAGCCCGGCCGCGAATCCGACCGATACGGCAACCGTGCCGGCGAGAATCGACACGCCATGGATGATCCCCCATGCCATCGACGTCGACTCGCGCGAGAAGGCCTTCGAGTCGTCGCAAAGTGTTCCGGCGACGATCAGCCCGAGCACAAGCGGCAGCAGGAACAACCCGAACGGCGCCTTGGGATAGTAGAAGGTTAAACAGAGGTAGACGGCTGCCAGCCCCCAGGCGGCCAACAGATACCAATCCTGTTTGTCCGACAGCGGCGAACCGGAACCGTCGGCGGTCATGGCCTTATTGATCAGGAAGAGCGAATGGGCGACCAGACCCGCGGCACCGAACGTCAACATGGCGGCCCCGCGCACGCCGCTACGGAAGGCAAGTCGCGAGACTTCCAGCAGCAGCGCCACCGAATAGCTGGCGGCAAAACAGAAGATGCTTATGTCTTGCATGGGTTCCTCACTCCAAACCGGGGGCGAATCCGTGACGCATGGTGTTCTCCGTGCAACAGCGGGGTTCGACGAAGTGCAACAGATAGTCGGCCCCGCCGGCCTTGGTGCCGACGCCCGAGAGCCCGAACCCGCCGAACGGCTGTCGCCCGACCAGCGCGCCGGTATTGCCGCGGTTGAGATACAGATTCCCCACGCGGAAATCCCGGCGTGCCTGCTGCAAATGCGACGGTCTGCGGCTGAACACACCGCCGGTCAGCTTGTACTCCGTGCCGTTGGCCACTTCGATCGCTTCGTCGAAACTGCTGACCGACATCACCGCAAGTACCGGCCCGAAAATCTCCTCCTGGGCCAGCCGATGTTCCGGCCGAATGCCCGAGAATATATGCGGAGCGACGTACGGCTTCCCGACCTTCTCGGCCAACCCCTCGGGCACCTCGCCGGCCAGTTCCAGCTTGCCCTCGGTCTTACCGATCTCGATATACTCGCGGATCATGCCGGCCGCGTGTTCGTCGATGACCGGCCCCAAGTCAGAGCCCGGGGCGCGGGGGTCGCCGATCACGAGCGTCCGCGTCGATTCGACCAGCCGCTCGAGGAACGTTTCGAGGACGGGGCCAACGACGATGGCCCGGCTGCAGGCCGAACACTTCTGTCCGCAATAACCGAAGGCCGATTGGCGGACTCCGAGCACGGCCTCGTCGAGGTCGGCCGATTCGTCGATAATAATCGCGTTTTTGCCGCCCATTTCGCAGACGACTTTCTTGACGAAGCCCTGGCCCTGCGGCGTTTCGCCTGCCGTCCGGAGGATGTCGAGCCCGACCTCTTTCGATCCGGTAAACGCGATCATCGACACGCGTGGGTCGCCGACCAGTGCCGATCCGACCGTGCGGCCGGCGCCGGGTAGAAACTGCAACACCTCGGCCGGTACGCCCGACTGCCAGAGAATCTCGCACATGATTTGGGCGATGCCCCGGGTTTGCGTCGACGGCTTCACCACGGCCGTATTGCCGGTGACCAGGGCGGCCGAAGTCATGCCGGCACAGATCGCCAGGGGGAAATTCCAAGGGCTGATCACGGCGGCCACGCCACGCGGCTGATACCACGTATGGTTCAACTCGCCGACGAATTGACCGAGGCGTTGTTCCTGAAACAGGCCGACCGCCATTCGGGCGTAATACTCGTAGAAGTCGATCGTTTCGCACACGTCGGCGTCGGCCTCTCGCCAGACCTTACCCGACTCGCGGACGATCACGCCGGAGAGTTCATCGCGTCGGCGTCGCGTCTCGGCGGCCGCGCGGAGCAAGATGGCCGACCGCCCGATCGGGTCCATATCTCGCCAAGCCGGAAACGCGGCGGCGGCCCGACCGATCGCTGCTTCGGTCTGTTCGACCGTGATCTCCTCGTTGATGGCAGGGATCTCGATGGCACTGACGGCCTTGTCGAAATCGGCCCGCAAGTTGTGTTCGGAGAAGTCGCGCAACGGTTCGGTGGTAAACGGCACGCCGTCGGCCAGTCCCTCGATGCCGGGGCTTAGCTGATGACGCTGTGCCGCTTCGGCCGTATGTCGGCGTCCGGCGTCCTCGGCCGGCTCTTCCTCGTTTGTATGCGGCGAGGCGAGCAGTTGGTCCTCGGGCACGTCGTCGGAGAAACCGGCCCGAAGCCACGATTGGTTCGACGTATTCTCCAGCAGCCGCCGAACGAGATAGGCCATGCCGGGGATCATTTGCCCGACCGGGACATACTCGCGGCATCGGAGCCCTCGCTTTCGAACGGCCGCCTTCAGTTCGTCGGCCATGCCGTGCAGCGCCTGGATTTCGATGGCCGAGTCGGGCAGACCATGCTTCTCGAGCATCGCCAGCGTATAGGCGATCGAGCGGATGTTGTGCGACCCGAGTGCCAATTTCACGCCCCCTTGGTCGGCCCGGCGTGGCATGGCGGCGACGAAACGTTCGGCCATGCGCTCGAAACAAGCGTCGGTCTGCCGCTTCTCGGTCCAGACCGGAATGGGCCAACCCATCTGCTCGGCGTTGACGATCTCGTAATCCCAATAGGCCCCCTTGATCAGCCGCACGGTCACCTGCCGGCCGGTCCGCCGCGACCAGTCGATCAGCCGCTGGGCATCCTTGTCGCCGGAGCGGAGATAGGACTGCAACGCCAATCCGGCGGGAAAGTCGACCTGCTCGCAGCATCGCTCGAACAGCGTCATCGTGAGGTCTTTGATGGCGTGTTGTTCGATATCGAAGTTGACGAATACGTTATTCTTGGCCGCCGCTTCGAGAATCGGGCGCAAGGCGTCGGCCAGTTGTGCCACCGAGCCGTCGAGATCGATCGGGTCGGTTCGTGCGCAGAGCGAGCTTATTTTGATCGACACATTGGTCCGCGGCAGGGGTCCGAGATGGTCCGATTCGAGCAGTTCGTTGGCCGGCCATGAAGCGGTTCGCCCGGGCAGGGTCTCGATCAGGTCGAGATAGCGATCGGCATAAGCGGCCGCCTCGGCATCGCTCACACAGGCCTCGCCCAACAGATCGACGCTGAAGGCGACTCCGCTCCCCCAGAGTTTCTCGAGCTTCCCGACTGCCGACGCGGCGTCCACTCCGGCGATGAAGTTCCCGGCCATGGCCTTGATCCGCCCGGCGATCGTCTTGGCGACGATGCCCTTGGCCAGCCGTCCGGCCTTCAGTCCGAAATCCATCCCGGCCGGCAGCGTCACGCCCGGCTGGCCGAGATAGTCGGTCAGGTACTCGAAGACGGCTCCCGAGCGATTGAGCATGGGAAAGACGTCGACGAATCGAAACAACTGGACCTTAAAGGCCGGGTCTTTCATGGCCCAATTCATCAGCGTATCGGACCAGAACTTCGAGGAGAGCAACCCGGCCCGATTGTCCCGGGCCGCGGCCAGCAACTCGCCGCCGATCTGGATTGCCCGCTGATTGGGATCGAACAGGGCCGGATCATCGGACGTCTTGGGCGATTGGTCTGGCTGCCGTGTTGTCATCGAGGTTCTCTAGCGAAAAGTAGGGTGGGCACTGCCCACCATGAACTGGGTGTCGGTCGGACAACAGTCGGAAAATCGGGTGCCATGCTCCACGCTTGCGTGGGCATGCTTTTCCCAGGGTAGACAACATGCCCACGCAAGCGTGGAGCATGGCACCCGACGAGAAGAAGTATGGCACCCCCCGAATTCCGATCCGAATCCATTATTTATAACGTCTCCGGGTCGAAACGACCAGCAGCCCGATGGAAATGGTGCGGCTGTTGCGCCGGGTCGGGTGGTGGTATGATGGGGGATTCCGCCGAGCCCCGTTTGTCCCCCTCGCCCATGCGTTATCGACTCCTCCTGGCCGCGATCGTGTTGTTGGTTTTCGTGGGCAGTTTCTTGGCCCGAGGGATCCTGAACCCCCCTGCTATCGACAACCGGACCCCCCCGAGTTCGGCCAAGCGAATCGTCTCGGTCGCGCCGAGCATTACGGAGATCCTCTTTCGGCTGGGGTTGGGCGATCGGGTGGTCGGGCGGACGAAGTTCTGCAAATTCCCTCCCGAGGCACAAAGTCTCCCACACGTGGGGGGGCATCTTGATCTCAATATCGAGGCCCTCGTCGTATTGAAGCCCGATCTGGTCATCACACTCCAGGAAAATGCGGAGTTGCGGAAGTCGCTCCGAGAACTGAGTATCGATAGCCTCACCGTCTCGCACCAAACGATCGACGGCATCCTCGACTCGATCGACCAACTCGGCCGTCAGTTCGGCGCCGAAAAAAAGGCCCGGAGGGTGCTCGCCGACATTCGCTCTCGAATCCGCGCGGTCGAGGAAAAAACGGCCGGCCGCGATCGGCCGCGAGTGATGGTGGCCGTCTATCGTTCGGCTGGGAGCGGCAAGCTCGAAGACGTCAACGCGGCGGGAGCGGATGGATACTACGACGAAATGATCGCCATGGCCGGCGGACAGAACGTCTGCCGCCAGGGTACGGTCCGGTTTCCCATCATCTCCAACGAGGGTATCCTGTGGATGAATCCCGACGTGATCATCGACATCGTTCCGCCGCCCGATAAAGGGAAGCTCGACCGGCAGACGATCTTGGCCGACTGGCAGCAAGTCGCCGAGGTGGCGGCGGTCCGCCATGGCCGAGTCCACGTGCTGGACAATGATTTCGCCTATATACCCGGCCCGCGATTTGTCGAACTGGTCGAACGGATGGCCCGACTGTTACACCCCGAAGTCTCTTGGCCGGAGGGCGATTCCGAATGACGGTTATCGAACTAGACACGTTCTCGTTCCATTTCGGCGCGAAGCGGATTCTCCACGAGGTTTCGTTCTCGGTGGCCGCGGGCGAGTATGTCTCGATCATCGGGCCCAACGGAGCCGGCAAGACGACCCTGCTGCGTTGCGTCGACCGACTGCTCCATGGCGGAACGGGGGAGATCCGCATCGACGGTCGCCCGTTGCATGCGTATTCTCAAAAGGAGCTTGCCCGGGCCATCGGCTACGTCCCCCAGGCCGGCGGACTTTCGTTCCCCTTTACCGTCGAGCAGTTTGTGTTGATGGGGCGATATCCCCACTTGAGTCCCTTCTCGGCCGTCAGCAAGGAAGACCGTCGGGCCGTTCGCCAGGGCATGGAACTTACCGGGACCGACGCGTTCGCCGATCGCTCGATGGGAACGCTCAGCGGCGGGGAACGCCAGAAGGTCCTGATCGCCGCCGCGTTGGTCCAAGGCGCGAGTATCTTGTTGCTGGACGAGCCGACCACGTTTCTCGACTATCATCATCAGCAGGAGGTACAGGATCTGTTGGCCCGGGTTAATCGCGAGTCGGGTACGACGATCTTGGCGGTCACGCACGACGTCAACTCGGCGGCCCTGCAAAGCGATCGGATCGTGGCGTTGCGCGAGGGCGAAGTGGTCTTCCTTGGCCCACCGGCCGAGGTGATGAACGCCGAGACGCTGCGAGAGATTTACGGATGCTCGCTGCGGTTGGTCGACCATCCGCAGACCGGTTTGTCGGTGATTGTCCCCGATGCCCCATCGGCCGATGCCCCGTCGGTTCAGGACTCGTCGGGAGGAGCCCGATGAACCGCAATCTGACACTCCTGCTCTTGCTCGTGATGGCGGTTTGCATATTCTGCGTGTGTCCATTTGTGGGATTGCACAGCGTTCCGCTCAGCGCACTCTGGCAATCGGTCGACGCGATGGGCGACGACAATCTGGCGGCGGTGATCCTCTGGAAGTACCGCATCCCCCGAGTCTGCATCGCGATGTTGGCCGGGGCGTCGTTGGCGTTGGGCGGCATGGTCTTTCAGGCCGTGTTCCGCAACCCACTGGCCACGCCGTTCACGTTGGGCACGGCCAGCGGGGCGTCGCTCGGGGCGGCCATCTATTTTCATCTCGGGCTCTCCTTCTCGATCTTGACGGTCTCCGGCGGGACACTCTTCGCCTTTGTCGGGGCCATGCTCTCGATCCTGATGGTCTACGGACTCAGCCGCGTGAGGCAGGAGTTCTCCAGTTCCACCATGTTGTTGGCCGGCGTGGCCGTTAGCTTCTTCTTTTCCAGCTTGATGCTCTTGCTGCAATATATAAGCGATCCGCACGAGACGATGCGGATGATCCGTTGGGTCATGGGAGGGCTGCACCGAACGACCGGTGACGACGTTTGGGGCGTGTTGCCGTTCGCGGCGACCGGATGCCTGATCGTTGCGGCCATGACCCACGAGTTGAATCTGATCACGACCGGCGAGGAGTTGGCCGCCAGCCGCGGGGTCGAGGTTCAGCGGACGAAGAAGACGCTCTTCTTTGCCGCGTCGCTGATGGTCGGCGCGGTGGTGGCCGTTTGCGGCCCGATCGGTTTCGTCGGACTGATGGCGCCCCATATCTGCCGATTGTTGATCGGGCCCGACCATCGCTACCTGACGCCGGCGACGCTGCTGTTCGGCGGCTCGTTCCTGATCCTGTGCGACACATTGGCCCGAACCGTCCTGGCTCCGACCGAACTACCGGTCGGCATTATCACGGCCCTGTTGGGCGGCCCGTTCTTCCTATGGCTTCTCTTGCGGCGTCAATAGCCGGCCGCGTTCACTGGAGCGACCCGATGAAAATCACACGACTCGAACCGTTTATCCTCCATGTGCCGGTTACCGGCAACGCGATCGCCGATAGCGCGCAACAAGTGACCCATTGGGGTCTGGTCGGGACCTTGGTCGAAACGGACGAGGGCGTCACCGGCTGCGGATATACCGGGACGCTCGGATTCCTGCCGACCGATCGACTCATTCGCGATTGCATTGCCGACAGCTTCGGGCCGCTATTGATCGGCGAAGACCCACGCGGCGTGCGGCGTCTTTGGCAGAAGCTGGCCGACCATCCGGGAATCCGTTGGGTCGGCCGGGCCGGTATTACCCAAATGGCACTCTCCGCCGTCGACGTGGCACTCTGGGACATCAAGGCCAAGGCGGCCGGTATGCCGCTCTGGCAGTTGCTCGGCGGAACCGATTCGACACGGATCGAAGCCTACAACACCGACGGCGGCTGGCTCAATTGGTCGATCGACCAGCTAGTCGCCGACGCCCGAATCTCGGTCGAGCGGGGCTTCCGCGGCATCAAGCTGAAGATCGGCAGCGCAGAGTCACGAAACCAAGGCCCGAACGACGATCTAGAGCGGATTGCGGCGGTTCGCGAGGCGATCGGTCCTCGGGTGAAGTTGATGGTCGACGCCAATGCCCGATGGGATTTGCCCACGGCGGTCCGGTTCGGCCGGCGGTTCGCCGAGTGGGACATCTTCTGGTTCGAGGAGCCGCTACACTGCGACGACGTGTCGGGCCATGCGGCCTTGGCATCGGCCATCGAGACGCCGATCGCGCTGGGCGAGCAGCTTTACAGCGTCGAAGCGTTCACCCAGTTCATCACGGCCGGCGCCGTCCATTTCATTCAACCCGACGCGACCCGACTCGGCGGAATGACCCCCGCTTGGCAGGTCGCCGAGTTGGCCTCGGCCCATCGGTTACCGGTCGTTGCCCATGCGGCCGACATGATGCAAATCCACCAGCATCTGGCCATCGCCCACCCGGGCAATCGGATGTTCGAGTACATCCCCTGGCTTCGCGACTGTTTCGAGGAGCCGGCCACCGTCGAAGCGGGCATCTTCCAAATCCCCCGTTCCCCCGGCGCCGGCACGACCCTAAAACCATCGGCCTCCAAGCGGTTTGCCGTAACGTAGCAATCGGGCGTCGTGCTTGGCGCCCGATTCGACGCGTGTTCTGCCAGATGCTATAATCGTCGGGTGATGCTTTCCGGAGAGACTATTTCTCGACGTTTCAAGGATACCAACCGCCATGACCAGATTCCATTTGCCGGGCCTTCTTGTGTTATTGCTCGTCGCGCTAAGCACCTGCCCGACCGACGCGAAGGAGCCCGCCGGCAGCCGGCCGAATATCGTTTTCATATTGGCCGACGACATGGGCTGGGCCCAGCCGGGGTTCAACGGGGGTAATAAGGAGCTGACGCCGGCGATCGACAAGCTGGCGGCCGAGGGCTTGCGGCTGACGCAGTTCTATACGCATTCCGTATGCGCCCCAACCCGAGGCGCGTTTCTGACGGGCCGCTACGCCTTTCGCAATTGGATGGACTGGCGCTCGGAAGACTTCGGCAAGCCGAGCTACCTGAAAAAGCTCGGATTGACGCTCGCCCACAACGAGCGGGGCGAACCGACCCGGCGGATCCACGCACTGGACACCAACGAACGGACCATTGCCGAGGCGCTTAAGGAGGCCGGCTACTTCACGGCCCTGATCGGCAAATGGCATTGCGGCGAATGGCTCGAAGAGCACCTGCCCATGCAGCAGGGGTTTATGCACCAGTACGGGCATTACGGCTGGGGGATCGACTATTACACCAAGACGATCGTCCACAACGCCCCGGCACGCTTTGCGGTCTACGACTGGCATCGGAACCAGCGGCCGTTGAAGGAAGAGGGCTACACGACCGATCTGTTCGCGGCCGAGGCCGAGCGGGTGATTGCCCGGCAGAGCAAGGATCGGCCGTTCTTCGTCTACGTCCCCTTCAACGCCGTCCACGGCCCGTTGAATAAACCGCCCCGTTACGGCGATAAGTATGATGTCCGCGACGCGATGTTGAAATGTCTCGACGACGCCGTCGGCCGGGTTATCGACGCGGTCGACAAGCACGGGTTCAAGGAGAACACGCTGGTCATCTTCACCAACGACAACGGGCCTGTGCTTCAGGAGATGAGCCGGCCGTATCGGGGCACGAAGAACACGACCTTCGAGGGCGGCGTGCGAGTGCCCTGCGTGGTACGATGGCCCGGCCATACCGAGTCGGGAAGCGCCAACGACGGGATGATGTTCATCGCCGATTGGTTCTCGACCTGTATCACGCTGGCCGGCGGCAGACACGAGCAGGAGATGCCGGTCGACGGCCTCGATATGACCGAGATGCTCTTCGCCGGCAAGCCCAGCCCACGCGACGAGATCATCTTCGAGGTAGTCGGCAGCGTCCGTCTGCCCACGATTCGCAGCGGCGACTACAAACTGATGGGCGATATGTTATTCAACATTCGGGAAGACCCCTACGAGACGACCGACATTGCCCAGAAGAATCCGGCGATTGTTCGGCGACTGGCCGCTCGGCTGGCCGAAGTCGGCAAGCAGCGACCGCCGTTGGGCGATAAACCGCTGTTGATGGATCCGCCTCTACCCACTATCTACGGCCGCGACGAGAACCGGAACCCACCCGAGTGGCTAAGAGAAGCGGTCGAGAAAGTCCGGGCCACGCAGCCGAAGGAGTGGGCCCCCGGCGAGACACCCTGGCCGCAGGCACCCCAGGGCGCCAATGCAAGCAAGTAGCCGAAGAAAACCGACGTCTTGCGAATCCGCCCTAGTGGGGGCTGCCCAGGCTATCGGCCAGCTTGGCCAGTGCCTCGGTCTCGATCTGGCGGACGCGTTCTCGGGTTAGGCCGAGCGTCTCGCCGATCTCTTTGAGCGTGCGCGGCTCGTGGTCTTCCAGGCCGAATCGCATTCGCAGCACGGTGGCTTCCCGTGGGTCCATGATCTCCAACTGGCCCATCACATGGGCCAAGTTGTCGTTTTCGACCATCTCCTCTTCGGGCGAGCGAGTCCGATCGTCCATGATCATCTCGCCGAGCGACCAGCCCGAGTCGGCCTGATCGGTTTGCGGCGTGAGGTTGTAGATCCGGATGGCCTTCTTAATGATCGGGAGCTTCTTCTTAGGGAGCCCCAGAACTCGGGCCGTTTCCTCGGGCGTGGGTGTGCGACCGAGTTCTTCGGTCAATCGCGTGCTGGCACGTCGCCACTTCGAGAGCAGTTCGACCATATAGGCCGGAATGCGAATCGTCTTGGCCGAGTTGATCAGTGCGCGTTTGATCGACTGCTTGATCCAGTAGCTGGCATAGGTCGAGAACCGGGTTCCCACGGCGGGATCGAATCCTTCGACGGCGCGCAGCAACCCGAGATTGCCTTCCTCGATCAGGTCCTGCAACCCGAGCCCCTTGCCCGTGTAACCCCGAGCGATGTTGACCACCAGCCGAAGATTGGCGCGGACCATCCGGTCACGCGCTTGGATGTCGCCATGGCCAATGGCAACGGCCAGATCGTGTTCGTCGTCGGCCGTTAAGAGCGCGGTCTCGTTGATCTCGCGCAGGTAGGTCTCCAGGGGAGACTGAACCGAGGACGAAGATTTTCGGCGTGCAGTTTTTTCCATCGTGGGCGTACCGTCAGCGGGGGTTTTGCGTCTTGGATAAGACAGCTATCGACACGCCGCGCGCCGTTTCTGAAACGAACGGCGCCGCCGATGACATGGGTCGGATGTGCGCGAGGTTCGGGCAATACCGAAAAGAACGACCCCGCCGATATTGACCGGCGGGGTCGTGCCATTCTTAACGGTTTGACCGGGCTAGGTGGATTCCTTTTCCGAGGAATCTTCCGACTCGTCGGATTCCACGGATGGCTCCGTCGGCGATTCCGCGGATGGCTCCGTCGGCGGTTCTTCCGATTCTGTCGGTTCCCCGTCAGACGACGATTCCGTATCCGATTCCTCAGCAGCCGGTTCTTCGGCGGCCGATTCTTCGGTTGCCGATTCTTCGGTTGCCGATTCTTCGGTTGCCGGTTCCTCGGTTGCCGGTTCCTCGGTTGCCGGTTCTTCGGTTGCCGATTCTTCGGCGGCCGGTTCTTCGGTTTCCTCAGGCTCGGGCGTGGGTTCTTCGGTCGGTGTCGCAGCGATTGGCTGGATCAGCGGCCCGGCACCGGAGCCAACGCCGCCTTTCAACAGACTGCCGTCGGCTTCCTGCTCGGAGGCCGGCGTGATAATCTCGCCGGTCGCTTCGTCGACCTCTTCGGCCCATTCGACGCGTTTTCTCGAGAGGCCGATTTTCCGCTCGTCGGAATCGACGCGAAGGATCTTGACCTCGATCTCTTCGCCGACCTTGACGATTTCCTCGGGGTTCTCGACCTTATGATCGGCCAGTTCCGAGATATGCAGCAACCCCTCCAGCCCGTCTTCCAATCCGACGAAGACGCCGAAGTTCGTGATCTTGGTGACCGGCCCCTTGACGATTTGTCCCGGTTCGTACTTGGCCGGGATATCGTGTACCCAAGGGTCCTCTTCCAACTGCTTCAACCCGAGCGCGATCCGTCGGCGGCCCTGGTCGACCGAGAGCACGCGGCACTCGACTTCCTGGCCTTTTTCGACGACTTCGTTCGGATGGCTGATCTTTCGGGTCCACGACATGTCGCTCACGTGCAACAGCCCGTCGATCCCTTCCTCGATCTCGATAAACGCACCGTAGTTGGTCAGATTGCGGACCGTGCCATGTACTGAGCTTTCCGGCGGATAGCGATCGGCAACCCGATCCCACGGGTTTTCCTGCGTCTGCTTCATTCCCAAGGAGATTTCCTGCTTCTCCTTGTTGATCCCGAGGACCATGACCTCGATCTCGTCGTCGATCTGGACCAACTCGCTGGGATGGCTGATGCGCCGGGTCCACGACATTTCGCTGATATGGACCAGACCTTCGATTCCCTCTTCGAGTTTGACGAAGGCACCATAGCTCATCACATTGACGACGATGCCCATAATGCGGCTGCCGACGGGATACTTCTCCTCGACCTGTTCCCATGGGCTGGGAGTTTTCTGTTTCAGGCCCAGGGCGATCTTTTCCTTCTCGTGATCGATATGCAGGATCTGCACTTCGATCTCTTGGTCGATCGCGACGATTTCGGTCGGATGGTTGATCCGTCCCCAGCTCATATCCGTAATATGCAACAGGCCGTCGATTCCGCCCAGGTCGACAAACGCGCCGAATTCGGCGATGTTCTTGACGACTCCCTTGCGGCGTTGGCCGATTTCGAGTTCGCTCAGTAGTTGGGCCTTCTTCTCGGCCCGCTCGGCTTCGATCAGGGCCCGGCGACTGACGACGATGTTGCGTCGGGCTTCGTCGATCTTCAGTACGAGACACTGGATCGTTCGGCCGATATAGTCGCCGATGTCGGGTGGACGCCGGATGTCGACCTGACTGGCCGGTAGGAATACATTGACACCGATATCGACCAACAGGCCGCCTTTGATCTTGCGAGTAACCGCGCCGGTGACGACATCGTCCTCGTGGACGTTCTCCATCACGCGCTTCCAGGCCTCGATCTTCTCGGCCTTCCGCTTGCTGAGGCTGATCATGCCACGAGAATCGTCGACCAAGCCCAAGACATCCTCGACGTCTTCGATCAGGACTTTGACCGTCTGACCGGGCTCCGGGGGCGGCTCGTCCTCTTCCCACTCGTTCGAGAGGATGATGCCCTCGCTCTTGTAGCCGACATCGACCAGGACGAAGTCGCCTTCCACGCGGAGAATTTTGCCATCGACGATTTGGTTGACGGCAACTTGATGGGTTCCCCAGTCGATTTCGTCCGCGGCTACGCCTTCCAACGCGGCGTCAAGTTCCGACTGCCAGTCGTCCTCGCTAAGATCCAGCCCTCTGATAAGGTTTCGGTTGACCATGAAACAGGTATTTTCTCACAAAAGTCCGGCTCTTTCGGGGGGTCACAGAAGGACGGGCATTCGACTTCGGCCCACTCGGCCGGCGATCCCGTCACCCGAACAAACCGGTCCACGAGTCCACCTCGTCCGTCTCGCCCCTCTCCGCAAGGGACTCTCCACAGACCATCGAGGAATCCCAGAGTATAGCAAACTCCCGACTAGGCAACAATTGCACTCAGCCACGATTATGACGATGTTTTATGGCTGCGCCGGCCAGAACGTGGGGCGTGTCTGGACGTTAGGGCTTGTTGATTCGGCCCCAGGTAGTGCTTAGTGCGACATGAATGTTGCCCCAGCCCCCCCCAGTTTGCCATAATCGTACCCGGTCCGTTTTCTGCCAGGTCCGTTTTCTGCCAAGGCTTCCGTCAACCTTCACCCCCAATAGCCGCCGACTAACAGCCAGCGGACCGTTTCCCGAGGCGCAGACTCCCCACCCCGGCAAATTCCGCGGGGGTTTTACCCCGCGGCTAGGGATTGTGAGATGGGCGACGCGGGAGGGGAATCCGGAAGGGGGATCCGGGGACACGAACCGATTATGGCTGTTAACGTAAGCTGAAAGGTCGGCCAGGTTTTCCAAGGCGACATCGTACCCAGGAGGAATCTACCGGGGAGAATAAAGGGGGACAGGCTCAATCCTGTTCGGCACGAGATTTGCGCAATCCAGCAAGTCCCTCGAAAGAGGTATTGCGCTAGATGCGGTGACGTGCACAATCTCGGTATGGCCGCACACAAACGCGACGAAATCCGTGACGAAACCCGTGACGAGGACATCACGGGACTGGAATTCTTCGACCGGCTGCTGCTGTTGTTTCTCTTCAATCCGGTGGTCACGTCGCTGCGAGGCCTGCAACAGGCCAGCGAGTTGAAGAAGGTCCAGCGAAAACTCGGCTGCAAGAGAGCGTCGCTCGGTTCGTTGAGCGAATCGGGCGCCGTCTTCGAGCCCGAGTTGCTCCGTCGGATCATCGGCAAGCTGGGCAGCAAGCTTCAGCCGATCCACAACGTCGGACGAGAAAAACATGTTACGCAAGGTCCTGCAACCGGACCCCT
>SDBT01009708.1_pt1 | contig 15586 bp, 17 predicted proteins | sample 2277101 | NCBI WGS metagenome assembly SDBT01 (sample SAMN10404973, study PRJNA504765) | marine sediment metagenome | isolation source: marine sediment core GS10_PC15, 103 cmbsf | place: Arctic Ocean: Southern Knipovich Ridge | collected 2010 | reverse complement strand
TCCTGGTATTCCACATGTAATTATATGTCATGCCGGAACCCAGTTTTTTTGCTCGTTGTCCTCGATGAGTTATCTCAGGTCCTCGATGAGTTATCTCAGGTCCTCGATGAGTTATCTCAGGTCCTCGATGAGTTATCTCAGGTCCTCGATGAGTTATCTCAGGTCCTCGATGAGGTATCTCAGGTCCATAAATTTGATGGATACCCACCAATAAAAGTATTGAAGCAGTAGTAATTACCGTACTTTTACCAAATAATTTTTTCTTTAGCGTATAGTAACCCAGAAGTCCTGTGACCGTTAATAGCATTATGAATCTAATTAATTGATTTGAATTATTAAGTGATCCGTCAAACCCTTCCACAATAGGTTCCATTGCTAGTCCAGTTTCAGTCGTTGTTACTTTGCCCTGTGTAATTTCCTTTTTTTGCAATTTAGCCTGGGTATCCATTTTAATTTCTTGACTCACTTCTATTTCGGATTTACCCGTAAATGTTCCCAGTAATTTTTTTTCTTTTATTTGATCTTCTAGTTTATCATTTAACATCGCACCACTCTGCTTATCACCCATTACCCTTACAATCCAAATACAATCTTTATCTGCTTGCAATTTTACGCGCCTTGTACTAATTTCTTCGATTAATCCGGAATCATTAGATACAATATAGTACAATATATCATATACCATTGTATGCATAAATCCTGTTTCATTGTTAACTACCTTTTCATTGACAAATTTAAGTTCGATTGACTTAAAATCTTTATCTGTTGGGATCTCAAAAGTTCGCGTATAATGATTTTTTATGAGTTCATTTACATTACCTTTCATACATTTTTTCCCCGCTAAGATTCGCCTGAGATCTTTGTCATCAAATATACTACTACATATTTTACCGCATCTAGTAAGAGCGGATTTATTAGCCTCGGGAATCCCCTGCTGTTCAGCAGGAGGAGTCACAATATGAACACTTACTTGATCATCACTCATAACTATTTATATTAATACTATAAAGTATAGAAGAAAATAATATAAATAGTAATGGATAATTTAATGAGTTATTTAGTCAAAATTAGTCAAAATTATTCAAAATTATACTCCAAAACCAACTTGTGCGGCACCAATACCGAAACCGGCACCCTTACGAGCGGCCGCAGCCACACTAGGCGCAAACATATCTAATAGTGCAAATGTAGCGGCCGCAGTTACAGCTATCATGGCAACTTCTTCCAATGCCATAGTTTTCTTGGGGATGTAGTAAGCTGCTAATGCTACAGCCAATCCTTCAATGAAATATTTAACAGCTCTTTTAAGAACTTCTTGTAAATCAACACCCATACCAACTCCGAAGTATTCCTGATCGTCCATTTGTTTTTTAGTTATATTATAATTATTAGAAAAAAAATTTACGGTTAATTAGCGCAATTAAAACATAAAGATTAATAAGCAAAGTGGAATAATAATTAATCAGTTTTATTAATAATGCCTCGAAAAAGAAGTCGACGTAATAAGAATAACAATCGTAAACATACACAAAAAAATGCACCCCCTGTAAGGACACAACCGTTACCAGAAAAAACATTTGACGGCCCTTCATATTTAAAAAACTCAGAAGTTCAAGATTTTTTGGAAGAAGATCCCCCAATATCAGGACAAGAACTAGTATTATTATCTTTTGCAACATTAGGCGATGAGCAAAGAGAAGAAGTATACATTTTATTAGCCAATAAAATAAATATATCTCAGGATACTGTAAAAATTGTAGTAGAAACATGGCTTGAATATAATAAATATCGACGTGGAATTAAAGTACGCGGATCATTTCCAAATGATAAACAGGGGAGAAAGAAAGCAGCAGAACGTTCCGATATGTTAAAGAGATGCATGGTAGAAAATAATCATATATTTGTTGGGGCAGCCGGCAAATGGTGTCCATATGATCCTGATGCAGATGATGTTAATGTGGAAAATTATGCCGAAGACCAATTGAATACAATGATGAAAGAACAAAAACTGAACACTCTGAAAGCGAAACATCATTTCGAAGACCGTAAACGAGCTCTTATGGAAAGGGCTATATATGAAGGAACAAAAGAAGGACAGGAATTACTAATGAAACAGAAAGAGCCTATTGAAGCTGTTGAACAACGTATTACTGCTGCTGAAGAAATGAAACAACAATTACTAGATAAGATTAAAGACGCAGAACAAATCAAAGACTTGGCTGAAAGGAAACTCGAGCATATCAAGAGAGAGCAAGAAAAGGGTGACAAATATCCCACATTGGAGGATATTAATAAAGACCTGGAAGAACGTGAATATCCGTCATTGGCCGAGATCTCGGCTATAGAAGTAGAGGCAGATAAAGTTAGAAAAGAAAAAATAAAAGAACTACGTAAAATAGAGTTATCCAGGAAACGAATAATAAACACAGTTCCACAAGAAAAATCATTTGATAAAATGGTAGATACCACATTTGATAATGATGTCATATTACCTCACGAAAGACGCAAAGTAATTGACGAAGAAACCGGGGGGATTGGCAAACAAATTCAACATGTATTAGAACAAATTTCAACGAAGATAGAAAATGGGGATCAATTATCTGCTGAAGAAGTACATCTATTCAAACAACTTATAACACAAAAAGTTATACCACAACCCCAACAGAAAATGCGTCCAGACACAGTACAAATTAATGTGATGCCTAATCAAGGAGAAAAAAGAGAAAATAAAAATGTAAAAATAGTATAATACAAAGTATATCTAATACAAAGTATATCTAATATACAAAGTATAATTAATGAAGTTTGTCCTGATTAGTTTAATATTTATCGGATTAGCGCTTGTTTTGGTTGGATATGTTCGTTCGCAACAAGAATGCCCACCAACTAAAATAGAATATAGATATGTACCACGAACATTTGTTGAAGAACAAGAAGATCCTACGCCTATATCGGAAATATTCGCTAAAATGTTCATTGAACCATCACCGTGGATTAGGCACAGTGGCGGTAAATTAGGACCACCAACATTGCGTGGCGAAGACATTAATCGATTTTACATCAGTCAGTCATAAAAATTGAAATAATCTTTTCCTAATAGTTTAATGGATTAAACTAATATAAAGTGCATTCATTAAAAAGATACAAATGGCTCTTCTTCAAAAATACATTGCTACTGAAAAGTTGTCCGGATTAGAATTAAAGTCTCATTTTGAGACAAAATTTAATATTAAATATAAAAAAAATGATAAATTGTACATGCTTTACACGGATTATGACGATAATGAAACATATGAATGTAAATTAAAAAATGAAATTCGTAAAATATGCAATGGAATTATCCTCGAAAAAGATACTAATAAAATTGTGTGTTATGGAGTGAACAAACCGACGAAAGTTGTGTGTGATTTACAGGACTCTGATTCTTTATCAAAACTAGATAATCTTAAGAGCGATAGTGCAAGTGTAGAAGCCTACACCCTGACGGATGGGGCCATTATCAAAGTATTTTATTATGACGGGAAATGGAATTTTTCAACCAGCCGATGTATTAGCGCATTTAATAGTTATTGGACTCCGACTAAATCATTTGGTGAAATGTTTGTCGAGGCTTTATCACTTTTGCAATTAGAACAATTAGATAAAAATTGCACCCACTTATTTGTACTGATGCACCCTGAACATCGGGTAGTGAAAAAATATCACACTCCACAATGTAACCAAATTCACCAGCGTAATATGTCAGACTTTAAAGAAACATGGTTTGGACCAATTGGTGAAGATATTCCAGATATTCGAGAAATGATCACTAATCGGTTGTCAGTTAGTGATTATACGGATCCTGGAATGTTGGTCGTTGTTCGTGAACGAGGAGCCTGCGATACATATCAAGTAATTAATAAGAAATATCAAGAATATGTTGATCTAAAAGGCAATCAACCCAATTATATTTACAGGTATTTAGAATTAATAAGACTTGTGGTACAAGAGAAAGTAACGCGTGAATCACTTGGTCAGTTTTTTTCTAAATTTCCTGAATATGATAAAGGACCAATGCTGGATATCTTATTCCATAGTATACATAAAACATATATGTGGAGATTTGTTAGTAAACGTATTAATAATGTTTATCAGCACTATCATCGTACGATTTATGAACTTCATGGCATATATTTAGAAACGAAATCTCCCATTACTATGGATACTGTTCGGAAATACATAATGGGACTTGATCCAGCGGTAGTAACAAGCATAATCAGTAAAGATTCATATTTCTTTCCGCATAAATATGAATTGTCTGTAGACGAGGACAGTTGGTCTGATACACCCGATTCGGACGACCGTTACTTTTAATTAAAATAACTTAAAATTAAACTTCTCTTTAATTAACAATAGTATATATAAAAATACTATTGTTGATTATCCTATACACAAAATAATGTTACCTACAAATAAAGGGATGGTAAAGAATAGAACTCCAATATTTATTATTACACATGATAGAGTACAAGTTCTAAAGGAGTCTATTATATCGTACCACCAAAATATAGACGATCCATTTGAAATAATTATACACGATAATTTAAGTACGTATCCAGCTTTACTTCGGGTTTTAAAAGAGTTTGAAAAATTAGGTGGAAAAGTGTACTATAACCAAACAAACGAACTTAATGATGTTAGACATACAATCACTAATTATTGGAAAACGAGTAATTGTGATGCAAACTGTTATGTTGTTACGGATCCTGATATTTCTTTGTTCAATACAAATAATGACATATTGGAGTTTTACAAACATTTACTTATAAAATATCCAGATGTCACTGTAGTTGGACCGATGCTGAAAATAGATGATATACCGGATCATTATGGACTTAAAGATGTTGTTCTCGCGGAACATGGTAAAAAACATTGGTCAAAATCAACAAAAACTGTTCATTGGAAAGGCCAACCATACCAAATACAAAATGATATTATAGACACAATATTTGGATTATATCGACGTGAGTTTGAATTCAAACGGCAAAATATCGGTATTAGGACAAGAGGGCCATATACAGCGCGTCATTTGGATTGGTATATGAATACTGGTCATTTAACAGATGAACAAGAATACTATAAAAAATCAGGATATAAATGGGGAAATTGGAGTTCACAAATGCTAGTTGCCGAATCAACAATTAGACATATTAGGATAACTACACCAAGTATCACAGTGTCAGAAGATTATAATACAGTTAGATATAACAATAGCACAGGTATGTCCGTTTTGATTAGCCAATAGTTATTCCGAAAAAAAAAATTGAAAAAAATAAGACAAAAAGGATGATGATACTTACGAAGTAAACAAAGTTACATAACAGATAAAATATGTCGGATTCTGATGATTTACTTTTAGAGGAAAAAGCAAATGAATTTATGAAATTTGCTAAGTTGACCGAAAGTTTATTGAAACAATCGGACGATCCTGAATATATTAAAAAAATAATGCTAAATTTTGAGTACGAAGCAAAAAAATATTTACATGATGATACATCGTGACATTTTTCCATCGGTAACTAGTATCCATGTTTTTCTATTAATAAAGTGGGTTTATTTTTCCGACCCCTGGTTCTTGATCTAGCTTGATAACTAGCCGGAATTTCGTATGGATCATCCCCATCTGAATCATAATGAGTATCATATTTTCTATTATGATATGACCAAAATTCCTCTCCTCCTATTCTCCAATCTACCCGATCATGCAAATCAGCCTTGTACCAATAAATTACATCTTCTATTTGATTGCTAGTTGATCTATTATCAATGACAAGACATTCATAGTTTTCTGTACATGCCAATAACACTTGTTCAAATAGTTCAAAACTTGGAAATACACCACAATAATGTTCATATAATCTTTTTCTGTTAGACACTGCATTTTCTTTCAAAATAAATACATAATCTAAACATGTTCTTAAAGCGCGGGTCATAGACATGCAATATTGCATAGCTATTATGAAAAACATATTATAATGACGCCCATTTTTAAAGATATCTTTTATGCATTTTTGGTTTAACCATTTTGTGTCATCCATACAATCATCCATCACTAAGAATGCCGCCCAACCCGGATTTTTTTCTATTTGGCGTTTAGTATAACCTCGTTTCATTAATAGTCTTCGGGCTTTCTTTTGTCTTGCCAATAAGTGTTCAACAGCATCTTTATTATATCCTTCATACACGAAAGAATCTGGCATAAATCTATTCATATCTTCTACACCATCTAACGTACCTACTAGGGCTATTCCCATAGGTATATATTGATGTACATACAACAAGTGTTCTATTAAAGAACTATTATGAGTTACTGTAAAGTTTCCAAGTAAGTATCTATGATTACCATCCAAATGGACTCCATAATATTCTCCTCGACCTGCGGGGACGACTTTTATTCCGTAAACTAGTGGGTCGCTACTATGTTTCCGTTTTTCAGCTTTTTTTCTGGGAATAAGTACCGGAATTTCGTCTAGGTTATTTCCTGATATATACATTCTGTAGTACGTTCCAGATACATATCTATTCTTTGTATTACATCCTTTAGTACATTTATTCATTGTCGTCCAATAACCTAAACTTCTACCTAAATAAACAATATCATTAGATAATTTATGTGATTTTTGTATTATTTCATAACCTTTCCCATTTTTATCGTAGTGTCCATCCGTATCTATAAGACCAGCTAGTAGTTTTAATCTTACTTCTCGACTATTACATTTGTAATTTTGTGGGATGTGTTTGTGACCTAATAAGTTGTTATTTTTGAGAAATTGTTTAAAGTGATTATCATGAATACAATCGTTGGTCCATTTACCATTTTCATCACATTTTCCAGATGTGAGTTGATAACTATAGTGATTTTTTCTCCCTTCTATATATCTTTTTTGTCGTAAGCATAGACCAGTTTCTTTACAATAGGTATCTAAATATGATATAACTTCTTTGTCTACATTAGTTATTACGGCTGCTCCGGATGATCCATCACCCAACCATGCACCTAACAAATATGGATCAATATCAACTTTTATAGGTTCAAATTCTACACCTACCTTATAACCTTTGTATTTATTTTTCCACCATTGGGGTCTATCAAGATAGTCTTCTATACTGATATCAATAATGCCACCTAAAGTATTGGGTAATGTACTTAAAAATTCTAAGGCAACTTGTTCAGCTTCCTCTTTAGTTCCATAACTAGTTTTTAATTGCCTTTTTGATTTATTTTGTGGTCTTACTGTAAGCGATTTAGTTTTTCTATTATGATTTTCCATCCAAATTACTTTGTATCGGTGTTCTTTTTCATTCCATACGTAATGAGGCGAAATACTACATTTTAATGATAATACGTGATATTTATTTACTGTGTATTTCTCACCATTTGTCGCGATTACATCATACATTTCTTCAAACCCATGATGAACATCTAATACTCGTCTAGGCGTTGAGTCGTCACCCATTAAACAGTCATTTTTACATATTTTTTCTATTAGTGTCAATTCACCACCATATTTCATGACAAGAGTTCCTTTACAAATACACTTACCCGTGCCTGGTTTTCCGATTACTGCCACCTTAGAATTGAGGTCCATCTTATGAATGGGAAACTTTTTCAGTTGGATGTTTAATATATTATCTGACATATTGAAACTTTAGTAATTATAAATAAAAAGTATAATTTATTATTGTATTCAACGCAGTGCTTAATAATAAATTATACAATATTTCGTTATTTTAGACCTTTATTTGCAAATTTATTCAAATGGTTCAGTTAAAATCTCTTCTTTAATTTCTTTTGGTACACTTATCATAAAAACAATAACACCAACAAGTACAGCCACAAATAATCCAGCTTTAACACCATCAACCATTTGAAATTCTTTTTCTGGATGTCTATATTTATGATCAATAGCTTTTATACCTAAAGTAACGATAAACGAAATTACCGCAGATATTAACGGATTTTTTAATAGTTCAACCAAACTCATTGTGTTTCTATATTTAATTATATTTTATATTAATTAAACAAAATAAATTTTTTTATTAAACCTAAATTTGAATTAAAATTATTCAAAATCATCATTTGCATCATCAAAAAATGTATAATTAGACGGTAACGCTTGACGAGAATTATCCATACTAAGGCTCATCTGTTTATTTTTTCTGTGTTTAACTATGGGGTCAATAGACATTTTTTTCCTTAATGTATCTTTGGATATAAGTATATTTTTTACTTGGCTTAATTTTCTCTCTGTATCTGGATCGTGATCCACATTTACAGTTTTACCTTTTGGTACATTTACTTGGTCCGGTTTCGTACCCACCCCGGTCAATTCATCTTCATTCACCTCATTATCGGAATCTGGATCACCAGATACATCGTCTGATACATCTTCAAGGACAGTACTGACAGGGGTTTGGGTACCTGAGGATTCTTGCTGTGTTGGTTCTTGAGCTGGCGGTTCCTGAATTGTGGGAGTTCCGCCACCTTCTTGAATTGTGGGAGTTCCACCTTCTTGATTGTCTTCTTGAGCTGCAGGTTCCTGAATTGTGGGAGTTCCACTTTCTTGATTATCTTCCTGAGCTTGAGGTTCAGATAAAAGTTTGTGTTCATTCTCCCTGAGATCTTTATCCACTAATTGTTTCATATTTTCAATTTCATGTTTATCATATGGTTTGGTAATATCAGGTTCAGAATCTGGAACACCTCCATCTAAGTATTCATCTAGTATTTGGCGTACTGGTAATAATTTTCTGATAGATTCTTTTATAGAGTCATTTACTACATCAAGTGCAGCTCTTGTATTACGATGATAATCCATTTCAGAAACTTTATGTGAAAAGATATGTGGATTATAATAAAATGCTCTTGCGGACTCTATATAACATTTATGAATAAAATTTTTCGCTATGGGGATACCTATCTTAACTTTTTTGTAAGAATTGCCCATTCTTACAGATGACAATACTTTAATGTAAGCCAAAAATACAGCTTTTACTAATTTATCCAACCATTCACAATCTATTTCAGAAATTATTCTCTCATATTCTTGATCTAATACCTCTTGGTTCCATTTGGGTATTTGTTTTAACAATAGTTGAAATGCTCGCAAGTACTGAGGATCCCTAATCCTATCGCATTCTTCTCGGGCAACATTATATACAGATAAAATACCTTGATATAACGAACGAGATAATAGATTGACAAGATGTCTAGTATATTCATCTTTGGCTTCAATTAAAATGCGGGCGTGCTCGTCTAAAGACATTTTGTTCCTTCTATTTGTTTAATACAATATGATTTTATATATAATGAATAGAATATTAAGCTTAACAATTACCGCAGCTAATAAAAATATATAAACAATAATGACTTATTAATAATAAAATGGCATCAATAAATTTTTCTGATGATGATTCTGCTGTGGAGTTAATCAATAAATTAGATGATTATATTGAAAAGGAAAGGGAAAGGAAAATGATAGGCCGTACAATCAATTCTAAACTAGATAATTGTGGTACTTTGAAAGAACACATCAAAGAATATAAATTAGGATCTGATCAAGAAAAATTACTAATAGCATTTAACTATTTTTGTAGCTTAGATCATTGCCATTGGGGTCTATCTGGAGACCCTAACCTATTAATGCAATACATAAGTATAGATACAAAACGTATTCAAGCCATGAAAGATGAAATAATGACTATTAAGGATGAAATTGCGACAATATTAAAAGATAAATGATTTATTAATTTTTATTATCTTTGATATTTATTAAAGTAAATAATAATGGACAAACTGCTCAACAACAAAACATTCACAGCGGTTCATGTAGGTATCGCTATTTTAATAAGTCTTGCGATATATCACCTTTTTACTTATTATAGTCAGAAAAATAAACTAAAGATTGATGAATTTGCAGGAACTACAGAATACTTTGGAGATCCTGTGCTGACATTTTTATATCGCAGAATACATTTACTCGAACGTATCGCCAGAGGAAAGGTATCACTGAATAATGACCCCCCCGGAGGTGACCATGGTGTACCTAAAGAAGCTTATATACTTGAAAAATTACACCGAGAAATGAACAAACTTAAGCGTGATATAAGAGAAATTATTAAACATGGAAGAAGAAAACCTCACAGACCTGTTTTATATAGTGATAATCCCATGCCTGGTATCCCATCAGTACCTGGAACAATTCATCCATATTATGCATATCAATACTATTAAGTACTATTAAGTACTATTAGGTACTATTAAGTACTCTTAAGTACTAAAATATGCTTTTATTGATAATTATTTCAGGTACCCACCGATTGCTAATTACTTATTTTTAATCGTTAAATAAAATCACATAAAGATCATTTAATATCTAATTCTAGAAATGGCAAAGAGTATCAATTACTCAAACCGTAGCATTACTGGTGATGAAATCGCATCCCAAATTCGTCCAACTCCTTTTTCGATTAGCGATTTAACTGCGCATATAAAAGGTACAAAAAAAATAAATAAACTTAATTTGAGTTCTAATTGTATTACTCTAAAAGGAGCAACTCAACTCATTAATTTTATTATATCTGAGAATATCGATATTGACACGATAGATTTGTCTTATAATTGCATAGAATTGGTCTGTACAGAAGAATATGATACTTTCATCGAATCTCTTTTAAAAATACTACCCAAAATAAACAAAATAAATTTGGCTGGAAATTCCATGTGCACAAAAAAATGGATTCGAAATTTTGAATATGAATTTGGTGAAAAATTATCAAATAAAATTACCATATGTGGATGTTGTGAAAATTGTATGTTCTAAATAATTTTTTATATCATCTGAATTAATAAATGAATGATATAATAAATTACAATATTATTAATTTTGAGGTGTTAATGGTGTAGCTGAATGTAAACTTTGAGTGTAAGGATTGCTATTAAATTGTTGCACCAAGTAATATGCTGGTTGTCTAATACCAGTTGTATCACGATTACCTTGACTGGTTGTGTTCCCAAAGTTGTGCGGTATACTTGTTGGTTGTTGATATTGTTTATTAGGTAATTGGCCATATTTGGTAATATCATATCCAGTTCTTGATGTGATTTGTGCATTAATGTCACAAGAACCAATAGTAACATTTGTACTTTTATTGGGACCGTAAATACGCCCTTCGAGTATAGTTTCTTGTCTCCCTTTATTGGTAGCATTATATTCGGCCTCATATGATCTTGGATTTCTAGTACCGTCCACTGCACCGGATATACCTTGATAATCTTTGACATTGACAGTCTGTCTAGTGGTTGTTCTCGCCGTATCATATGGATACTTAATAGCATGTTCTGTTCCCTTAGTACCAGCAATACCTTGATAATCCTTGACATTGGTTGTTTGCCTGGTTGTTGTCCTAGCAGTATCATATGGATACTTAGTACCACGTTCAGTATCCTTAGTACCCGCGATACCTTGATAATCCTTGACATTAGTTGTTTGTCTGGTTGTTGTTCTGGCAGTATCATATGGATACTTAGTACTACGTTCAGTATCCTTAGTACCCGCGATACCTTGATAATCCTTGACATTAGTTGTTTGTCTGGTTGTTGTTCTGGCAGTATCATATGGATACTTAATACCACGTTCAGTATCCTTAGTACCCGCGATACCTTGATAATCTTTGACATTAGTTGTTTGTCTTGTAGTTGTTCTCGCTGTATCGTATGGATATATTTGTGTACCATCATTGCGGAACGGATTCAGACGTTGAGAACCAAGTGGTCGTTCAGTCGATTCTCTTTCTTGTCCATACGCTACATAACCACCAACTGCATAATCGAAATTCGGATGATTTTCACCAGGCGCAAAGGTATTTCTTGGAGCAGCATGAGGAAATTGATTACGTCTGGTATGTTGAACTTGCCCTTGAATGCCCACATTTCTGTATCCAGGTTGATAACCGGTACACCCCCCTTTAACATTATCAGGTTGTGAACCTTGTAAGTATACACCTGGTTTAGGTGCAAGAGTATCACCGACGCCACTGGCAATACCAGTATAATCTTGTGTTGTTTGTTCACGATTAGTTTTGTATGCGAAGAATTGCTCACGTACTTGTGGTGCTGTATAGGCACCTGTTGTCCTAAAGTATCTATCTGGATTATTAACATAAAATCTGTCTGGTCTGCGTTTGAAAAATCGTCCTTCTATACCTCTGTTTGTTACCATTTCTTTACCTGCTAATACACGTCCTTCATAAGTATTCTTCGGATTAACTCGCAAATCGTCGACATTTCTAAATGTTGGACGATACATTGGATGGAATCCATCACGTGGTACCGCGTCATATCCATATCCAGCACCAGGACCAACTCTAATTTGTTCTGTGGGAGACACTTTAGTTTTAAGAAATGATGTCACGTATCTATCGCGTTCACGACTTACATTCTCGTTTGGTGTACCGTAAACATAAGTTTGATTCGGCCCGCCATCGTACAAACTTGGTATTTCTCGTTTAGGTTGGGAGCGGAATTCAGTTGGATTATTTGTTTGACCCGTAAAAATTTCTAGTCTTAATTGTTGAGCCTCAGGGTTAATATTCTGTGTTCCTTTCCCACCAAAAAATGGAACCATATTATTATGATAATTAGGATTATTACTATTTCTGGGACCATGAATTGTAAAATTAGCGAAATGTTCTTGTTTTGATGGCAATCCTTTAGGGTCAGCACTTCTTCTATTGGATACTTTAAATTGTTCTATTTTATCTTGAGGTTCTCCGAAGGTATTTAATCCCAACCCTTGTATATTGCTACTGGGGCTCCCACTTATACTATTTCCATAATTCCCAGGCAATTCAGGATCGGCTAGCCCAATCCCTCTAGGAACTGTCCTTGATAAATCTCGAGCTTCGGTTACTAATGGAGTTAATGGATTGAACATAGGGCTGGAGTCTATTTCAGTAATTTGTCCAGTTTCATTAATAAATCGATTTCCAATACCTTGTCCACCGCGTGTACGTATTAATTCATGACCAGATAACTCTTCTTTCCCCAATACATTGAAAAACGGAGGTATAACATTTTGATTAAAAGGGTCTCGTGCTTTTTCGTAACTTTCGTCTGATACACGTTGTACATGATCTCTAACTGTTTTCCATCGTGTATTGTGATATATATTATCACCAACAGGTATTTCAGTTTCAGGTACCTTTTCTCTTTTACCTAAAACCTTTCTTGATTGTTTACCTGATTTATTTAGATAATATCCGCCTACTAGTAAACTCCCTAATAAATACAGAGCTAAGTCTGCCATTCTATTATTATATTATTAATGATATAATATTATTAACGATATTATTTATTGTTATAAACTTACAATAAATAATATATTGGTGTTCAAATAATAGTTCATGAATATTTTTAATAAAGTCCGAAACAAAACTCACCTATAGATTCAATAAAGTTTAGTCCATCTATTTGGTCAGGTGCAACTAATACATATCCATCAGTGGGACCTAATGATACAATCATATCAACTTTATCAATATTGTATACTTTATTATCTTGTACAGTACTGGTTTATGTTATTATATTCAAGTTCGTCAATTCTATCTTGTAAAGTAGAATTTTCGTCAATCAAATTCTCAACATCGGTAATTAAATCCGTCACCTCTAATACAAGTTCATCAAACTTGCGAGAAACTTGTGGATAATTGGCACCTAACGTTTTTAATTCTTCTTCCAATTCTAATTTATTTTTCTTTTCTAATTCTTTTTGTTCTTTTTGTTCTTGGTTTTTTAGGACAATACATTTTTCGCGATGATTGATGATTTTATTACAATGTGGACATGTTGAACCCATTCTTGTCATATTATGATATATCATACTGTCTTTAAGTCAAATGGATAGTATTCATGTGATTTATTTACCCCAATAAATTTCTCTATTATCAATTTCATCATATTTATCACTAAGATTATGAGAATTAGCTCTAAGTTCGCCAATTTGATCTTGTAAAGCTCTATTTTCGTCAATGACTTCTTGCGTCTGAAATATAAGCAATTTAAATTTTTGAACAAATTGTGGGTAAGTAGCTTCCAATAAGTTTAATTCCTCTTCCAATTCTAATTTATTTTTTTTCTCTAATTCTTCTCTCTCTCTTTTTTCATTGTTCTGTAATTCTTTTTGTTCTTGTTGTTCTCTTTTTCTTAGAACAAGACATTTTCCACGATGATTTATAATTTTATTACAATATGGACATGTTGAACGATCCATTCTTGTCATATTATGATAATATCATACTGTCCTTAAGTCCTTACCTAACTTCGTTACCTAACTTCATGACATTTGCACACTTTGAAATAAGGATTTCTCTCTTGATTAGTGAATATTTTATTCAACGGACGTATAGCAACTCCACCTAAAACGACCACATTTTTGAATCCAGCATTATTCAAAAGAACCTGCGCAATTGTAGCTCTCTTACCTAATTTACAATAAACAATAATCGGATGCGTTGGGCAAACATATTTCAAAGATTTCTTTAGTAAATATTCAAATTGTTGTATGTCATATTCAGAAAGAGGCGGAGCCGGCGTAAGGACCAATCGTGCACCGCATAAATGGCCTTGACAAAATTCCTCTTGTGTTCTAGTATCCAATATGATAGCATTCTTTGTAGATACTAGAAATTGTGCAACTTTTAAGTTATAATCGGCCATAAATAATTTAATTTATTCGTAAACTTATTCGTAAACTTATTCGTAAACTTATTCGAAAACTTATTCGTAAACTTATAATATTATATACTTTAATTATTGTCATTAATAAAATTAATTATGAAACTATAAGTTTACGAATAAGTTTAGTATATAGAAAATGCATCTAATTTACTTGTGTATTTATCAGCATAATCTTCTATGACGGTTTATTGCCATTCAGGAGATGTTATTTGATTATAATAGGGTCTGGTAAAATTACCTGGTGAATACAAGATCTCCATGTTTAGTTGTCTATATTTTTCTGACATAACTAACCTTTGATATTTGAGCCATTTATTAAGTACTATTTTCGCTCGCATTAGCGATGTGAGTTTATTAAAAAGATACCATTGATTTACAGTGAAATCATATTTTAGAAGATTATTCCAGCAATTTAACCAAGTACACTTTGGTAGATTTGGTATTTGTGATAATTGATTATGAGTGCAATTTAAAGAAGTACAATTTGGTAAATTCGGTAATTGTGATAATCGATTAAGATAGCAATATAAATCAGTACACTTTGGTAGATTTGGTAATTGTAATAATCGATTATTAGAGCAATTTAAAGTAGTACATTTTGGTAGATTTGGTAATTGTGATAATTGATTATCAGAGCAATCTAACAAAGTACAATTTGTCAGATTTGGTAAGAGTGATAATCGATTAAGATAGCAAAATAACCAAGTACATTTTGGTAGATTTGGTAATTGTGATAATTGATTATCAGAGCAATCTAACAAAGTACAATTTGTCAGATTTGGTAAGAGTGATAATCGATTAAGATAGCAA
>SDBT01009707.1_pt1 | contig 15587 bp, 26 predicted proteins | sample 2277101 | NCBI WGS metagenome assembly SDBT01 (sample SAMN10404973, study PRJNA504765) | marine sediment metagenome | isolation source: marine sediment core GS10_PC15, 103 cmbsf | place: Arctic Ocean: Southern Knipovich Ridge | collected 2010 | reverse complement strand
ACTCCATCCACTCTTGGATTTCGGCTTTGCGAGGTTTACGGGGCTTACACATCTTGAGCATGAGGGCCCGGCCGCCCATGTCTTTGTGAAATTCTTCAGGTAGGCCCATGGCCTTGACGGCCCCGGACAGGTCACGCGGCAACGACGCAGCACTGGCCCTCGAGGCTGAGCACCTCCATTGGAGGTGAGGCATCTCTGGCCAACCATGGTTCTTGACCATCTGGTGCATCCAGATGACACGCTCAAAGAAGGAATTATGGGCCTCAACCAAACCGCCGTCCGCTATGTGGTCAAACAGGTCCTGCGGCGGGGGGCTCTCAGCTATTAAGTGCTGAGGATGGGCCATATGCCAAAGTCGTGGCTCCTTGTAACCAGGGAGCTCATAGGCCAGGCACATGGCTTCAGTCGTTTTATGCTTAGAATATATCCACGACCCATGCTTCAGGAGGCTGAGAGCGCTCCTGGTCTCGAAGTCTATGGTCGCAAGGTTCACAGGGCGATGCGCTTGAAGGCAGTCTTAAAGGCTTCCACGGGCGTCACGCCGTAGGCCTCGAACTTCTGGCCTGTAAATCCTATTGTGGGCTCTTTTGTAACTAGGTGCCTTGTATTGATCATCTCAAAATCAAGCGTCATGAGATTGACATAGTAGCCATTCTCCTGGTCATTGCGGATGAGCCACCTCCAACCAGGGTACCTCTGTTCGAACTCGGCGATGAGATTTGATATATTGTCCATGGTACTGTCTCCTGTCTGTTCTTAATCGAAAGGGTCTTTTTCACTCTCACGTTCAGCCAGCTCGCCGCTTATGAGGGCTGCTTCATATAACTCCAGCAAGTCATCCTCCTCATTAAGCTCGGCACTGTCCTTCTTACGTCTCATGACTAACTTACGTATGGTCTTTTTGCAGAACCCGGTACCCTTGATCTCGACATATAGATCCCGCTTGTCGTCATTGAGGCCACTGATCTCCTCTTCGAGTCTCTCGATGCGATGTACATAAGCACGAAGCTGGTCGGCTGAGTTACCTCCAAGGGCATTATGGTAGTTATTCTCAGCCACTCTCATTCAGCCTTTATATAAAAGAGTCGGGGGGACCCCAGTGCCGTAGGGTTTACTTCCCCCCCCGCGTACCCTAAGGTACGATGTCAGGTTCGTTGTCTGGTGAGGTAGCTGCATCAGGATCAACCTGGTCCTCGAGGTTCTGGTCGATCTTATCCAGCATTGCTGTGAGGGTGGCTCCGGCTTCTGCAGCGTCGGATCCGACAGCAAACAAGTCCATGAATGGTAGCGCCTCACCGCCATCTATAGTCTTCAGTCCTTGGGCAAAGATCCCAAAACCCCCATGCACTGCTGGAGCCACGAGGAAGGTTCGAATTGATCTTGTAAATGCCATATTTATTCTCCTAGTAGAATTAAAATAAAATGAGGACCTTCTGTTGCCAGGCCGTCCTCGGAGCCCCGTCTAATTACGCCGCGATGGCGAATTCAACAAACTGCTCATTATCGTTTGCAGTTACTCAGTTTGGCCTATGAGGCAGCCAACCCACGTTCTCCATCTCGCCTACACATCAGTCGATCCTAAATTCGCCCCCATCAACAACCCTCCAAACCTTTTGGCGGTTTGTAGCCCAACAGCAACTACAATTGCTGCTTGAAGGGTTGATGGTGGAGGCGGCGAGAATCGCACTCGCGTCCTGCCTGTTTCAATCTGACTTCATCAAACGTAAAAAAATATCATATAGCCTTGAAACGGGCTATGAACCCAACTTTGGTGGCAGCTTGTTCCACCGTATACTTACCATTACGGGGCGTCACGGCAATCCACTCTTCAACCAGCATTAAGGCTTTGGCCTTCTTACGCTTCTCTAATAGATAAGGGCCCATTAGTTGAAGAGCATTTAAAGCTTTACGGCCTCGTAATTGCCACACCCAAGCAAGTTTATGAGTTGGTTGACGGGGCTGCCGAGGGGTTATGTTTCCGCCAAAAAGAGATTGCATCTTATCTGTCAATTCAGGGGTAGTAGAGGACATGGATATAAAAGGCCCATCCCTCTTAGTGATACCTATAGTTCCCTCTCCATCTATTAGTCCTGCTGCGTAGGCTTTATCTTCTTCTCGCATCCTGATACCCTTATAAACGAAAAAGGCCCCGTCGATACTTTTACGCCGACAGGGCCTCTCTTCTGCAGACCAGTTGGAAGGGGGTCCCTAGTCCGCTAGAAAGTCATCATCGTCGTCCCCAGCCGGGATGTCGTCGTCTTCTCCCTGATCAAGCCAAGCACTGTCGATATCATCCTCGAAATCTTCTTCAGCATCTGTACGACTATCGAGCCGATCACCATCGGCAACCTTCTGGACGTTCATGAGCCCGAGCGCGAGGCCCTTACCCTTGTTGTCGTAAGAATACACCGTGACGGTCGCCCGGCAGTAGCAGCCTGGATAGATGTCATCGGTGTTGCCCTCTTCAGGACCAATCCTGCTCTTGGAGGCATCAATGACACCGGGGCGCATCTTTGTCGTAACATTGGCAAAAATCGTGCCATCGCCGTAGCCCTCGAGATCAGCCTTTTCGGCACCGTCCCGCAGGCCCTTCTTAAAGTTGGAGGGTAAGTCTTTGAAAGCCTTCTTGAAGCGTGACTTGCTCTCAACATCCAGAGCAGCCTTAATGGCTTTCCATCTCTTCTTGTCTTTATCTGAGAATTTAGAAGGGTTCCACACTGCAGACAGCCCGAACTTCTCGGGTCCGTCGTCGAAGCTCTGGGCCTCGAACAAGTGTGGAAATGAAAGCCGGAACACCGGCGTGACGTAGTGCGTAACTGCAACCATAATCTATCCTTTTCTAACTAAAAGGTTACCATCCTGCTCGTACTATCAGGTGAGGATTTTCTTCACCCAAGCTGGCTGTGACAGGAAATTCCAGCCAACCACGAGACCAATAAAGATCCCGATGATTACTCCTATGAAAAACATGCTTATCTCCTTATATGAAGTGAATACATTGTCACACCTGTTGCTCAACCGGAGCCGTCGTCTCTTTCTCTTCCAGTCGCTTCATACGATCAAGGGCAACTGAAGCCCGCAGCGCGAGCAGCGATGCCGTCGTGCCAAGCAGGTACCTCCTGTATTGTGCCTTAGCTCTATTCATGCGGAGATCCTCTCAAATTGCACTGGTAAAGCGGTGTAGATGTCGAACCCGGCGGCAACCTTTATGGCCTCCTTGGCGGTGGCGCCATGGGCCATTGCCCCGTACGCGAACTGCTGTCCTGAGCCGACGGCCGCAAATGGGCGCTTCAATCGAGAGACGCTACCATCCCAGCCAGCATCGTATTCGTCAGACCGGATACTGATGCTGACGTACCACAGGGTATCGTCTGGCAGCCAAAGTAGGCCCAAGAACTCTGTATGAGTATCCCCGAGCTGCTCTCTGGTCGGCAGCGTGGCCTCGGTGACCGAGCTGTCTAGCAACTCCATGAGCTCGCGGGCGTCATCGTCGCCGGCAGTGCCGAGCAGGCCACCGCCATGTAGCCTGAATATCTTATCCGTGTCCGTCAGCTTCATACCCCATTCGTCTGTGCACTGACTGTCGGCGGCCATGATGCCATCCCGGTACGCTATTGTCGTCATGTCAGCATTCCCATCGCCTTCTGGACCTGTTGTGCTTGACCGACGGCATCGTCAAAGGCGTCGTGGGGAGTCATACCCGTCCAGTCAATCTCAGGCTTGCCGCCGACAAGGGTGAACAGCATTCGGGCATCCCGCGTTATGCGGCGATCCCAAGGCACATCAACTCCCAAGCGTGCAAATGCAGACTTTAGGATCGGAAAATCAAAGTCAGATGGGTTGGCCCAGATACCCTCGATAGCCTCCCAGGATAAGTCATGAACCGCCGCTGGCCACTCTACGAACTTCTTGAGCACCTCAGGTAGGCTGAAGGCTCTCGTACTCAAGGCTTTGCCCATGGAAGCCACAGAGGCCTCCTGAAACCAGAAGGCAACTACGCCATGATCAATGGATCCCCCGCCATCTTGCAACAGAACATGCTTGTCGAAACCCTTCCCGTCGAGTATCTTACCGCCAGATACTGGCTCAAATAACACGGCGCCGATTTGTATTATAGCTGCGTCTGGCCGGGTACCGAGCGTCTCAAGGTCAAGCATGATGTGCATCTATTGTCTCCTTAGGCCGCAATCCAATTCCGAGAGCGATGCGGCGCAGCCGGCCCGAGCCCCCCTCCTTTATCTCCACGCCCTCCGTCATGCGAAGCCACGCCACAAAATCTTTTGGGGAGGCTTTATCAAACCCCCAAGTATCACAGTACTCCACGTACGATCGCCAGAGGACCATCATGGGACACACCAAGGCCTCGTGTTTCACGGTGGCCTCCTCCTCCCACAGTTTAAGTGTCTGCCAGCTCATAGATCCTTTATATCCATGATTCTTTTCCCTCTCGAATTAAGTAGGAGCCATCCTCGTGCATTGCCCAGACAACATGCTCATAATGCTGGTAAATATAGTCGAAGGCTTGCCTATCGTATGAAGCCTTGACCTCAATCACGTGATCAGTACAGTCTGCGAACGTGTCGCCCTTTGGTCTACCATTGACGGTGATCGTCCTAAGCATTGTACCCTCCAGGCGGCGGAGCGGTCGGCAGGCCCTTGTGAACTCTGCTTGCCTGTATGTCCTTTATTTTGTTGGCTTTAACGAAGGTCACTGTCCCGATGCCATCACAATCCGGGCAGTCTGAGTGCCAGCTAAGCCCGAAGCCGATCAGGCCCACCTCAGTCCAGCCGGCACCTTTACATGTTGGACAAGTCACAGCCGCAGGCATGACCCCAGTATATTCGTACATAGCGGAGCACCGGGGCAACTGCTTGAGAGCCCACTTAAACTGGTCTGCAGCAGCATGCTTAATGGCACGATCGATGGCAGCTTGCAGATACGAATAGGTCATGATGCCAACGAGACCCAGACGCAGACCGCCGCCACTATGGCAATAAGACCAAGAACCCTCATCATGAATTGTTCGATTGGCATGTCAGTGTCTCCCTTTCAATTTTTATCTTGGCATATTTCTCGGATAATTTATCCTAGTGATATCCCCCTAGGTCGTCAGCTGCGCCAGTGTGCTGACGACGGCCCCGAGTATCAAGAGCCCGGGAGTGAGCAATATCAAACATTCACACATTCTCATGGTGTTCTTCCTTCAAAAATTTATTGATGTTAAGTCTTGATTTACTACCGCGTCCAGTGCATGCCCGCTTACCGTTGATGAGCTGCCAGCTCGCTCTCGATGCGACTTTTGAGCTTGTAGGTGCTCTCATTGTACCCTGGCAACACTGCGTGGATTTCGCCTGTAGCCATTTGCACGAGCACGTGCTGGCCGCTGATCGACACAGCCTGCACGTACTCCAAGTTGACGGACGTTTCGTTGTCCAGTTTTATGAGCTTCATACCAGCTCGCCGCTCACATACTTCTCAAGATCACGCTCGCCATTGTCGCGAGCAGTTTCACTAGAAGAATTAAGTCTTATCAGTAGACCCTTTGGGATGTATATGAGGTTATCCAGACCCACGTTCTCATAGTCTCGGTCCACAATGAACGTCACATACCCGTCGGGCCTGGGACCAAGGAATGCTGCTGCAACAATAGCTGCTACACCCTTACAACAGCGCCGGACAATTGGACCACATAACTCCACCTTGATGGACCCTTTAGAATTGGGGCCATTTGTGCCCCAAAAGGGCTTTAAATCCTGGCCCTTATGATGCTGATCGGGACAAGTATTATACGAAGATGATACAACTCGATCTAGTGATCGCACGTTGCCCAAATTTGATACCTCATAGAAACCTTCGTAGCCGACAATGGCCTTCCAAGTTTCTTCTGTCATTTCCTGTCTCCTTAAATATATGTATGATGGAACACACTTTAGCAGGATCCATACAGATACTATCCCCTCATTCGTCCAAGTCGTCCTCGAAGTCGGCCCCAGGATCAACCAACACGGCCGTCCGGGAGTCATCCTCTGCAGCCATCGTTAGCCCGCCCTCTGGCTTGTACAGCATATGATCACTGAAGGCCTTGCGTTCCTTAGGCTTCAACAGCTTCTCAGCCTTAGGGCCCGTGATGAACGTAGGCTCAGCTGTGGTGTATAGATCCCCTTTAGCCAGGCCATACTTTTTGATTAACTCTTTGACCAGGTCCTCCTCGGACACGATCGTGATCGTCGGCTCTCCACCCTCGACCTCTGAGGCTTTTGTCCGTTGGGTTATCCACGACCTAACAGAACGCTTGCGAACGAGCTTCCTGCCCTCTACGCTGCCTCCTGCAAGCAAGATGCGCTCTGCGCTGGCAACTGCCTCCTTAATCCACGCGTCCAGGAATGGTACCCATGGCAACACGATCGCCAAACGGTTCTCCCCCGGCACGTCTATGTCGCCCACCTCGTCCTCAAAGTCGACCATCGCCAACTCCTGGGCCTTGGCGATGGTTGCAGGACAATTTGTCTTGAGCTCACAGAAGGTGCAATGTGAGCCATCTTCACCGACCGACACAAAGCCTTCTTTGTATAGATCCTCAAGGGTGCAATTGGCCATCGCCTCAGTCTCTACCATAGTCATAAACTCACAAGCCAAATCAACGCGCTCGGCGGCAGCAGCTAATTCCTCGCCCCAAGCCTGCAAGTCAGCGGGAGTCATCTCTTCGCGCATGATGCCGTCGGGTGGGGCCTGCATGTGGCGGGGTTGGCATATCGTGTAGAAGGTGTTCTCGTAGTCCTCGCCCCCAGCCTCATGTAAGGCGCCAAGATCGTAAGACCGGAGCTGCATATTACCTTCGACGGGTACAAACACCCCAGCACCATTCTTGTAGTCTATGATCTCAAGGACTTCTGGCCAAGCGTCGATGGTGACGTCAGCCGTGCCTCCTGTATCGTCTCGGTCTGGCAACGGGTTGACTCGGCTCTCTAGCCTGACAACTCCCTTCTCAACAAGCTTGGCCACCTCCTTGGCAATTTCATAAGGAGTCTTACCGTGGCCTTTGTCTTCTATTAGTCCTAGCTCAACGCAACGGTTCCGCACGTAGTCTGTCATGCAGGTGACTGCCTCATACATGTCCTGGTCGACCTCGAACACAACGCGTGAGGCCTCCTTCGGCCATTTAGCGCCCTCCTTCAATATGGAAGTGCCCTCCTGACCGTCTGGGTCTATGATCTCGATCAAGCGACCAACATAGTCAATAGGCTCAGAGCCTTCCTTCAGGCAGCGCTCGACAAGTGCGTGGGCTGCAGTGCCCATTTGAGCATGGACGCCGGAGCCCCCGCTGAGCTCTGGATGTGCGTCCATATAGGCCGCTGCGCCGGGGCAGTTCCACCACCACTTAGTCTGCGACGCACTCTTTTTGGCGTGTTGTCCCATATATCAACCCTCCATCATCTTCTCGCACATGTCTAGTGGCGACAGCACATTGTCCATCAGGCGAATTGCGTCAGGATCATCAGGCAGCCAGACAGCACTCCTGTCAGGCCTCACTTCAACGATGCACACTACCATGCCGTCGACCTTCACGTTCACTGTATCCCGTGGTTGCAAGTCTTGCTCCTTCACAGGTACAACTAATACAGGATTACCTATATACCCGTCTTTTTGCTGGGCCCCACAATGTTGTATACGTTTGAGAACCTTACGTCTATCCACTGTCTTTCCTCTTTGTTAACAGCCAGGGACTAACTGCCATGGACCTCTCGGCCTCGCCGGTCTGCTGCTGGACATGCAACGCGAAGCGGTGATGTCTTTGCTTTCCCTCCGGCTCAGGAGCATCGCTAGCAGCTGCGATCAGTCTTCAGTCACAAGGTAGATAACCGTGCATCCTGGATCGTGTTTAAGGGGACCACCATGCAGGCCCTCATAGTATGCCCTGAGAGTATCAGGCTCGGCAGACACGCAGTTAAGACCAGCGTGTCGTTGTATGACCTCGTTGAAGGGTCCAAACCGCACGGCAACTACCCTGGCGTACTGTCCAACGTGCTCCACGCCGTCCTCGCTCTCCTCAGTCCATTTCAGCCCAACCGTGCAGCCAACCGTCAGAGACGCGTCGCGCCCGATGAGAATGACATTGAACAGGTCCTCAGGAGGCTCTTCATCGAGGCCAATCGCCAATTGAGCACGACGCCCTTCAAGCGGATCTACCTCGTCCTCATCCAGATCCTCAAACTCATCAACTGAGGGCTCATCTTCAGGAGCTGCAGACTCCATTGCTGGAGCATTGTGCGTGATGTGATCAGACAGATGCTTTTCTTCCAACTTTTCGTCTTCAGTTGGCATCTCACCAAGCTCTGCCATACCTTTTGGAGTGACTTCGAAAGTATCCTCAAGCTCCTCCAGATCAATGTCAGAGGTATCTTGAAGCTCTTCTAGGTCCTCTTTACTGAGACCCTCCCGAGCAGTCTGGTCTTCGTTCTCGACGGCAGAGGTCCCTTCTAAATGGGCAACGTTGTCGCCGTCTGTTCCAGCTGTTTCAGTTGCAACCTCGTCTTGTCTTACTTCTTCCATAGTCTTATTACTCCGTTGGAGTGGTCAATTCACTCTGTTGCGGTGATGACCGATGCGTACTCGACAGCGTCGAGTTCGCCGATGCTTGCAGCACCGTGGTCGGTGAGGATCTTGATGGCAGCAGGCTTGCCCTCGAGAGCAGAGTACGCCTTGAGAGCCTTACGGACATCCTCGACTGAGAGATCGTCCTCAGTGCTCTCTTCAGCATCTGTCTCTGCCTTCTCAGCATCTGCCTTCTTGGCAGCAGCCTTCTTGGCAGCGACCTTCTTGGCCGCAGCCTTCTTGGCAGCAGCCTCGTCAACAGTTGTCTCAGCTGGTGTCACCTCACCATTAATAAGACTAAGCACTTTGATAGCCCGGCCGATTGCGTCGGCGTCGTCGACGTCGACCGTGATTTGAATGTTCGTCATCTTGCGTTCTCCTGTTATTGTCCAATCGTAAATGAAGTCACGGTGGCAAGCGTATCGGAGTCGAGGGCCGAAACCAACCAAAAAACCCTCTCGCCAACCACCGTGACTATGGATAGGAGCATGGCACAGATGGCTGCTCCCAGCGGACCGTCGTTTTAGCCATGTGGATCAAACGTTTGTCCCGATCCCCCGACCGCACGTGACATTCAAGAATTACAGAGTGTACAGACCTCAGAGAGGACGAATGGCAAAGCCCAAGACTGACACCGGGGAGCTGGGACAGTACCTGCGTACCGACTGGCAACTCATCCCCCTCCACTCACACGACTTCTTTGATGAGCATAGGGGTAAACGCCGGGAGCGCGGTAAGTCACCACTCCACTCCAACTGGACCAAGCGGCCCTATGACAGTCCTAAGCAAGTCGCTCACCTGGAGGGCGGCAAGAACACTGGTGTCCGGCTGAGGGTGACTGACCTGGTGATAGACGTCGACCCGCGCAACTTCGCGGTGCTCGAGGACGGGACGCGCGATGACCCCTTTGCCAGATTATGCGACGACTGTGGCCTGGACCCGGACCTGTACCCAACGGTGGAGACCGGGTCCGGTGGGCTTCACGTCTATATGACGAAGCCAGCCGACGTGCCCGTCAGGGACTCCCTGCCGGACTACGAGGGCGTAGAGTTCAAGACAGTCGGACGCCAGGTGGTGTCCGCCGGCTCGATCCACCCGGCGACAAAGCGGGTCTACAGGTGGGACTTCCTCCGCCCTGACCTCGCCGACGTCATCCCCGCCCCCGCCCGGCTGGTCAACGTGATCAGGCGTCCGACGCACACCGCTGGCCAAGCGACTGCTGGCGGCGAGCACGACCAGGAGCAACTGGCCACCATGCTCGACGCCCTCGATCCTGAAGACTTCCGTGACCACAACGAGTGGCTCACCCTGATGCAGGCCTGTCACCATGCGACAGGCGGCGACGGTCGACAAGAATTCGTGGAGTGGTGTACACGAGACCCGGAGTACGCCGACGACGGCCCGCTCGTCGGCCGTAGGTGGGATAGCCTCCACGCCGATGCCGACGGCCCACGGATCACACATCGCACGCTGCACAAGCTGCTCGTCGACGCCGGGGCAGAGGCTGTCATACCAAGGGACGCGGCTGAGGACGACTTCGATGCCTTTGGCCCTGATGACCTGCCACATGATGCGGCCGATATAGACGACTTGCCTGACCACGAGCGTCCGGGCTTGATGTCAAGGATGAACGAGACCTACTGGGCGGTGATGGAGGGCGGATCGTTCAAGGTCATGTGGCGTGAGTACGACCCAACCATGGAAAGATGGTACTGGGTGCGGGCCAAGGTCGCGGACTTCAGGTCTCTGCTGTCCAACCGAAAGATAGAGCGCGGCGACAAGGTCGTACCAGTCGCGGACGCATGGCTTGAGTGGGCTGGTCGCCGCACTGCGCGGGGTGTTGTGTTTGACCCGGAGAGGGAGCACGACGGCTTTCTCAATCTGTGGACTGGCTGGGGCGTGGAGCCCTCCAACCGCGGATCCTGGTCCATCCTCGAGGACTTGTTACGCGAGGCGCTATGTGACAATGACGAGGCAGTGTTCGAGTACATCATGAACTGGGCCGCGCACATGGCACAGCATCCTGGCCGACCCGCCGAGGTAGCGCTTTGCTTCCAGGGCTCAAAGGGCATAGGCAAGGGTACATTTTGCCGGGCACTCGCGACGATCGCCGGCCACCACGGGATGCAAATAACGTCCTCCGAGCAGCTCACCGGACGGTTCAACGACCATCTCAGAGACATTATACTGCTGTTCGCAGACGAGGCGATAAAGCCATATGACAAGGACGGCGAGAGCCGTCTGCAGGCACTCATAACAGAGCCCGTCCTGGCGTACGAGGGCAAAGGTGAGAAGGTCGCACAGGGGCGCAACGTGTGCCATGTAGTAATGGCCTCAAACAACGAGTGGTTCGTCCCGGCAGGCCTTGACGGCGAGCGGCGATACCTTGTGGCAAAAGCGAATGCCTCATGGGTCGGAGACCACGACAAGTTCGACGCACTTAATAAGCAGCTACGATCAGGGGGCTACGAGGCACTGCTCTGGGACTTGCTCAATAGGGACATAGGCGACTGGGCACCGCGGCGCGACATCCCCGTGACCGTCGGCCTCGTCGACCAGAAGCTGCGCAATATGGGCCCGACGGCACAGTGGTGGTTCAACGCATTGACTGAGGGAATGCCTCCTTTCACTACGATTGAGAGGACATCTGACGTCGGGGACAGCGACAATATGGATATTCATGCCGGCCCGTTGGGCCAGCAAGCCTGGGAAACAGACTACATTCGAGCCATGAGGCAGGACGTCAGGGAGAGCTTCGACCTCCATTGCCGCACGAATGGCATTCGGCCTGGAGGTATGGGCAGGTCACTCGATATGCTCTTTGCAAAGGAGCTGAAAGGCCTTGTGCCCGGTTTGAAAAGAGTCAGGGAGCGCGTCCCAGAGGATCGTCCGGATGTCGATGCGCATGGCGACGGTAGGGCTTGGGGGCTAGAGTTCCCTCCTCTGGAGGACTGCCGGGAGGCTTTTGAAGGGCTTTTAGGCGCCAAAATCAACTGGGCTTTACAGACTTTATAGCGTACAGACCTCGAAGTTGATATACGAAAAAAGTAAAATATCAAAATCAACTTCGATGTGTAATGTCTGTAACCTATGTACTGTATTTACTAAAGAGATCAATAAAGTAAGTAATATAAGTACTTAGGCTTTTTTCCCACTTACAGACCTAAGGGAGGGTCCCAGTCAGAGGTCTGTCCAGGTCTGTAAGCATGTGGACTTAGGTCTTCAGGCTTGGATTATGTGGACCGCAGCAACTGCCATGCGAACATAAGTCCACAAGAGTGGCAACTGCATTTTGGAGTGAGCGGTAACTGCATTTTGGAGTGAGCGGCAACTGCATTTTGGAGTGAGCGGCAACTGCATTTTGGAGTGAGCGGCAACTGCAATTAAGTGGCAACTGCAATTAAGTGGCAACTGCCATGCGGACTTAGGTCCACAAAAGTGGCAACTGCACTTTGGAGTGAGCGGCAACTGTCATGCGGACCACAGTCCACAAGCTCACAAAACAAGGCCCAGCAAACTTCCTCCTATCAAGAGGAAGAATGCCAGGAACATCAAGGTCAATACAAGGTTGGTCATCAGTCCAGCTTGGCTGAGTGATCTTGAGAGACCATATATCTGGTCTCAGTCACTCCCTTATGGTTGTAATGCTTTCTAGCATAGATGAGACAATACATAGGTCTGTTGAAGATCCGTCGGGGTTCAGGATCAATAAGAGCATACCACTTGTTGTCTATGCTCACCATTTCATCACCATAATAGCCCCTTTGAAGGTATTTCCAACCAGAAGGCAATTCTGGATTGCGACGTTGAATAGTTAGTTTCTCTTCCATTTGTTTTTGGGTCATCATTTCTCTCCATTGTTCAATTCCAATACCCTTCATATATAGGGACTATTCCCAGCATTTCAACCCCTAATCTCAGGAAAGATTTGTGCCAAGTAGGGGGATTATAATCCCCATAAATAAAATAAAGGGGGTTATAATGCTGGGATTAGTCCCTATATATAAAAGGTATTGAAACGATGGAGAATTGATATGAGACAAGAATGGACAAAACTCGGAACAGATCCCGATGGTCCTGTTCACTTTATGGTGTCGGGAAATCAAGTATACGTCGCACAAGGTCGAGAAGAGGATCTAACAGAACCAGACGAGGAGAACATGTGCCAGTTGACAATAGGTCAACTTGAGGAACTTTCGAGGAGGTTAGTGGTCTTGAAGAGGGATCAATCGAAGTCCCGACGAGCCTTCTATCGTCAGGAACAAAGGAAATGGAAGTTATAGGTGGTAACTGAGTGGCAACTACTATTGTATGGCAACTGAGTTATGAGGTGGCAACTGCAGTTGCCACCCAGGCTGGGTGGCAACTGCAATGTGAGTCTCAGTTTACAAGATTGCCACCTAGTCCAGCAGGACTAGGTGGCAACTGTGTTATAAGGTGGCAACTGGAGTTACTAGATCCTTTCCACTGAGATCTTATATTGGACCTCATCCACCTTGACATCCAGATGGTATATGGTCTGGACTCCAACATTGGTCCAGCCCCCTCCCAACCATTCAATGTCACATTCCTCAAGTTCTGGGTGGGTGTCAAGGAAGGCCTCAGTGGTCTCCAGAATGAGTTCCTCTTTGATGTTCATCTCAAATCTCCATTGTTCAATTCCAATACCCTTCATATATAGGGACTAATCCCAACATTACAACCCCTTATTTCAGGAAAGATCTGTGCCAAGTAAGGGGATTATAATCCACTTAAAATAATAAACGGGGTTGTAATGCTGGGAATAATTCCTATATATGAAGGGTAATGAAATTGAACAATGGAGAATTAAAATGACCAGATATGTAACGTCCCTTGCAGTCATTGGTTATGATGAAGGCGATGTACAAGGAGCACTTGAAGACTCAGCCAATGATCCAAACGCGGTCATTAAGATTGCGGAGGAAGAATTGAGGGAGATGGGTTTTGAGAGTTTCAGGGTAATAAGGGTGTACTTTCTTGAACATGATAGTGGGAATATATCCCATGCGAATGCAATGTATGAAGTGTTCCTATCTGGCATCAAACAAGAAGATCTTGACAGAAAGATGACTGAATAGAAAGATAGAGATGGTAACTGCAATACCACCCAGTCTGGAGAGACTGGGTGGCAACTGAGTGGCAACACCCTCATAGGTGGCAACTGAGTGGCAATACCCTCATGGGTGGTAACTGATAACCCCTCTTATCTAGGTATTGGCCTAATTGATAACCCCTCTCATCTAGGTATTGGCCTAGTTGATAATCCCTCTTATTTAGGTCCCTGCCTAGTTGATAATCCCTATTGGGAGGGATCCATGCCAACTCAGGCCATTTGGTTGGGAAAGATATGTGCCAACTTGGCTAGAAATAAAATAATAAATGGGGTTTAAATACTGGGAATAATACCTATATATGATGGGTATTGGAATTGAACCAAGTTAGGATATTTCAGAATGAATATGATCATTATGTTTCATGCCGGAAACAGTCGTCACCAGGCTGATGAATGTGCCGAACGTATTGGTGGCTTGATCTTGAAAGTTGGTAAAGACGAAAACGTCGATGTTATTCGTTCAAGTCATGATTGTTATTTGATCGAGATAAATGCCGATAGTTTGAGAATGCCGGAATTGATATCTGATCTGGAACATGAAGGTTTTATGGACTAGTAACTCAAGTCAACACCTAGACTGATCTGACATAACCCTGGGAGGTATAGCCTCCTGGGGCACTACCCCTTGGTGGTAACTGAGGGGTAGCAGCAATTTGGTATCCACATAGGCCGAGACTCGCATGCACGTGCATGCGAGACGACCTCACAGTCCCCTCACCCCTAGGCCTTGACCCCACCCAGCCGGTCCGTGCGATGCGGCTCACGGGCCATCAGGGGAGGGGCATCAGGCCTCCATAGAGCTCATATCAGCGACCTGGCCAGAGGCCTTGACCCCACCCAGCCGAGTTTCCACCCGACCCAGGAAAGCCCAGAGGCGATTTCCATTTCAGGTCGCGTAGGGCAAAATGGTTCACCCCATTTTTCTCGGACTTTGTCCCCCTCCTAGCATAATGTCTTACAGACCTTACAGACCTACGCAGACCCAACGACCAACGCGCCCGTTTCCCATGCTGGTTTTTTCTTCCGGAGAATTCTCGACCCTAGTTGCATAATGAGGGGATGCGCAGAACGATCGACGCGGCAGGTTGAACTGGATGAAACATTCATGGAAGGAGAGCGTGATGGTTGAGAAGCAAGAGTCAGAAAGTTGGGCAAGTTTACTATGGGAGCTGGCCGGTTGGTACCTCATGGCAATTGTAGTCACCATAGGGATATACTGCGGGGCTTCGATCGGGGCCAGCCTGTTTGGCCCACTACTCGTGACTGACGTCCATACCCACGCTTCGCCTAGCATGGCTCCACCCCAGGAAAGGGAGATTTGATATGTTCGGATGGATACTGTTTGGCTGTTGGGTGTGGTTCATGCTATGGCAGGGTCTGACTCCACCTGACAAGGAAGAACGTGATTGGACGAAGAAACATGGACACTGACATACCGAGACATACAGTCGACGCCTTCATATGGGTCTGCTGCCGATTTGGAGCCGTCTACCCGGACGACTTCGATCTGCCGTCGCTCGAGAGGGCCAGGGCGATCTGCGACGAGCCGGTGTTGGTAGACAGTAGTGAGGGGATGCACGGGCCGGACGGCACGGCAGACTGAGCTAGATGAGATACTCATAAAGGGATAGTACGATGGTCAAGAAGCGAGAGGCTGATAAGCTGGCGGCATTCATGAACAGAGGCACAAAGAGGTCTACCTGTTCAATCACTGGCCAGACGCAGGACCAGTATGGACCTGACACGATGTGGGCCAAGGACGAAGCACATGAGGTCTATTGTGAGGTTGAAGTGTTGCACTGGCACACCACCGGGGCAATTGTCGCGTTTGTGAATACAGGAGTAATCCGCCTTGTGAAT
>SDBT01009706.1_pt1 | contig 15587 bp, 11 predicted proteins | sample 2277101 | NCBI WGS metagenome assembly SDBT01 (sample SAMN10404973, study PRJNA504765) | marine sediment metagenome | isolation source: marine sediment core GS10_PC15, 103 cmbsf | place: Arctic Ocean: Southern Knipovich Ridge | collected 2010 | reverse complement strand
GTCACTACAAGTTGGGATTTTGTTAATCAAAAAAGCAAGCCCTCACAGTACAAAGGGGGCTTGTTTTCAGGTTATTGTAACGGCCCGGCAGGATTCGAAACTGCGACCTGGCGGATAACGGCTTTATTCCAAGTCGGCTACAATTTGATATATAAGAACTAGCGGTTTCTTAAGCAGCTGGGCGGGTTTGACCCTGAACGTTTTTTGCTCATAACCGAATGCCTGAAAATCGGGCTGTCGCCCGGGCGACAGCCCGATCTGCTTCAGGATGGGTTAGCACGCATCATTTGCATTGAAAACATCAAACATCTTTCAACATTAGCTTTTTTGGTTTCCAAACGACAGTAACCACTACTGCCAGAATAGCATATGGGACAAACTCTAACCAATTGTATAGTCCTGAACGAGTTACGCCACTTGCTATTACTTGACTAGAATAAGTAAATACCCAGTGAAGAAATATTGCTGTCCAAATACTTCCGCCAGTATTATTATGAAGCCATGTAAATAGTACTGACAATGATATTACACTACAAAGAAAACCCAAAAATGGAATATTTAACACATTTTGAGATGTTCCTATCATCATAAATAATGGAAAATGCCACAACCCCCACATGATACCTACCACTAATGATGACGCTAATGCATTCCACTTTGTTTGCAAGCGATCTAAAGCATAACCGCGCCAACCGATTTCTTCAGATAGTGGCCCCAGAATGATCAGCGGTAATAGACTTCCGATTTGACGAATAAACAATGAATAATCAAAAGTATTTCCTAATAAAAGTGAAATTATCAGTTGCCCAACAGTTCCCAAGAGTACAACTAATACTGTTGCTATATACCATTGCCAGCCAATATCAAATTGAATTATCCGGCGTCCGATTTCCTTCACGCCTGCTTTTCCTTCCATTTTCCAGGTTAGAAAAAGTGCCACCCCCGAAGGTACAAAACCGCCAAATACGAACAATATGATTGCCCAAGTTGGCCCTACGTTATTGTCTACAAAACTAATGGTTGGTATTTTAAGAAATGCGATTGGTCCCCAAAACACAAAGAACGATAATCCTAATGTAAGACAAAAAAATATTGCCGCTTCTCTTAGCTGTTTTGATTTTTCCATTTTCTCTCCTTCACATATCTAATCTGTGTGCTAACGTTAATTATCTTTCATATACGGGATAAGAGAATTAGTATTTATCCTCCATTGGTTCTGATAACTATTCTTATAATAAACCAGTATTGAATCTATAAACAAAAAACAAGCCCTCCCAGTATGACCTGCCCCAGATCCTGTCGCTCAAAATAATCATCAAACTCTGCACCACTCGGAGTTGATTTAATAACTCCCCACCAATCAGAAAACTCTTCCGCTGAGCCTGGTGCCATGTAGCAGCCCGAGCCATTTTCCTCTGTGCCGCCACCACTGACATTTGAGGATGTCTCAACGGTCGCGGCAGGTATCGGGTTTTCTGGGGCTGCCAGGCCGCACTCTCCCCAGAAATAAGCCCACTCGTCGCAGGTGCTGCCGTCCGGAAAAACACAGATACCGGATTGGCTGCCATCAGCCGCAGTGCGAATTTCGAGATTGTTCCCATTCTGCTCACAATAGACCAAGGCAGGGTTTGGCATATTGGCCTGAGGCATATCCGTCCCAAAAGATTCAGAAGACTGAACCCGAGCCGCAGCGCAGGCGGCCAGTGTCATCAATTAGATTGTGAATGCAATGATTCTTTTCCTTCTTTCTGTTGTCATGGGGGCAAGTGATAACGGTCTGTGCCACTTCCCTGGTGTACATGTAATATACCTGTGCCATTGTGTCACCGATAGGCGCTTTGGTGTGGGTCGGAGTGTTGTCTTGAATTGTTGAATGGAATATCTAGGTTTTGCTGTTTTGGTCCAAAGTTATTACTACATTTCCTTTTTTATGCCCTTTATCGACATATTTGTGCGCCTCAACGATATGCTCCAACGGATAAACCCGGTCTATGGCTGGTTTGATTTTGCCCGCCTCGATCAATTCTTTCAGCGCAAGCAGGTTTTCGAGTTTGTCGCTGCCGTCTGAATCGGCGTGGACGTTGATGTAAACGCCGCCTGGTTTGAGCGCCTTTTTGCCCCGCGCTGGTGTTAGTTTGCCAACCGCGTCGAAAACAATATCATAGGTCTCGTCGTTTTGGGTAAAATCCTCCTGGGTGTAATCAATGACTTTAGCGGCCCCCAGGGATTTCAACAATTCAAAATTCGCGGCGCTGCTCACCCCGGTCACGTCTGCTTCAAAATGGCGGCTGGCAAGCTGCACCGCATACGTGCCGACCGCACCGGAAGCCCCATAGACCAGGACTTTTTGTCCGGGCCGGATTTTTCCTTTTTTGAGACATTGCAAGGCTGTCATCCCTGCGCCAGGAGCGGCGGCACCTTCCTCGTAGGTGAGATTGGACGGTTTGAGGGCCAGTACCCCGTTTTCGGGCAGGCATTTGAACTCGGCATATCCGCCAAAATTGACCGCAAAGGTGGAGGCAAAAACCGGGTCGCCGGGTTTGAAGCGAGTCACTTTTTCGCCGACGGATTCAATCTCCCCGGCCAATTCCATGCCCAAAATGGGGCGTTTAGGCTTGCTCCACCCCAAGAAAAGACGCGCCATGGTCTTCTGCCAGCCATGGATGGGCAGGTTGAGACTGCGCATGATCGTGTCCCCAATGGTCACGGTGGTCGCATGAACTTTGACCAGCACTTCGTTATCCCTGGGCGCGGGTTTTTCTATCTCCTTAAGCTGAAGAACATCTGGCGGCCCATATTTTTCATATACAATCGCTTTCATTTTTCTCTCCTTCTTGAAATGCTTTAGATGAGTTTCTCAGCCAATCTCAATTCATGTTGGCTTTTGATCCTTTCTTCCTCAATACTTCCTTTATTTTCTTGCTCATGCTTTGGAGGACTGGCAATCCAGGGTCATTTTCAGGACTGCCAGTCCTAAAGTGCGTAAAATCAATCCGTTATTCTGTTTTCGCAGACAGGGCAGCGATTGCAGAAGGATTGAATCCCTTAAAAATCAACCATAGCGCAAGCACCATTTCTTGCACAGCTAGTGGCACAAATAAGATTTCGAATTCGGCGCCGAACATAGCTAACACGGGTTCAGCAAAATAAAGTAGGCCTCCAATGAGACCCCAGACTGATAACCAGCGCGGTATAAGATTTGTTTTATAGAATAAATAATAAATCATCAACGCACCCAGGCTAAAAACGAAGTTCAACATGGATCCGAACCAAACACCTGCTTCTAGTGATATGGTGCCCAAGGTTTGAAAATAGGAAGCATCCGGAGCACCTGCGTTTACGTATTCCCGGCTTACTGTTAAGAGTAAAAGCATACTGATCACAATGGCTATATAGGCAACAGCCTCAAGCGCACCTCTGAAAACAACAGCTCCAAGTGCTAAAGCTTCATTCTCTTTTTTGAAGATCGGAAACAGCATGACTGGAAGCATAGCAAGTGAAAAACCCATAATTAGAATAAAGAGCGCTCCTATGATGAGTTGAGTTTCATTTGCAGCAGCCTTAGTCAGATAATTTGGATCATCCAGAATAGGGCCTGTAAAAACAAGGCTCAGGATACCCGCAACCGTCCCAATGATGAACAGTATTCCGACTATGACAGCGTTCTTTCTATAGGTATTCATTTTAGGTCTCCTTGTTTTGAACGAATTTGATAAGTTTCATTGAATGGTCCCAGTTACTGCCTGGGTTTGGACTTGCATAAAATTGTGGTCGCCACCCGGTTATCGGGAGGTGAAATGGGCTGGAAATGCTATCAAAGGCAAACCTCCTTTCCATGGTGCTACTATCCATTTACTATTTGACGTCTGACTGATCCGCCTGGCCTGTCCCGAGCGTAGTCGAGGGGCCGAGTTCAACAGGACTGACCGAGATCAATGGCAAACCTAAATCACGAACTTTTTTAAGCAAGCCATGCAACGCGGACTGGTCAATCACGGGTCCGGTTAAGAGAGTATTGCCGTTCTCTTCCAGTGTGATGGTCAAGCCCTCAAACCATTCGGCCCACTGGTCATCCAGGTGTCCCTTGAGGCGGATTTCGTAGCATTGAGGCTTGTTTTGTTTTTCGTCGAATGTTCGTTTGTCACCCATCATGCACCTCGCGTTTTTCCTTTCGTTGTGGATCTGCCCAAAGGATACAGCCTGATGTGGTGAGGCGTCATCACCACATGTGGTGATTGATGTGGTGATTGATTGATCGGGATGCTGCTAGGAAAATAAAAAAAACCCGGCAGGTGGTTCAATAAACCTGCCAGGTCCGGGGTTTGGGTTGGGAAGTTCGTTATAACAAATTGAGTTCTTCTGCCCGTCGGATGGCCATCTTACGGCTGTTCACCTCAAGTTTGTTGTATATGCTTTTGGTGTGGGTACGCATGGTGTTCAGGGACACCATTAGTTCACGGGCAATTTCTGGGCCGTTTAAATCGGTGCTGAGCAGCCTGAGCACTTCCAGCTCACGTTTGCTCAGCGGCACGATCAAGAACTGAGTGACAGATGTTCTGCCTTCAGCCTTCCCAAAGGCTGCCAGTAATTGACGAACATAGTTCGGGGCGGTACCGTGTTTAGCGGCCTCTTGCAGCAGTGCCGCCATTGGTAATCCTTCATCGACGAAGAGCCGGAGGTAGCCCTCCGGTTCAGCTAGCGTCAGAGCACGCTCCAGAGATGCGAGAGCCAGGGGAATGTCGCCTTGTACCGCATGAGCAAGCGCCAGCAACGCCGAAATCTCGATCACGCTGCCCATTCGCCCACCTTCTTCTGCAGCTTGTAGAAGGCGCTCCAATAGTCCCTTGGCGTCACGAATGGAGCCATCTACAAGTCCTCTCTTTTCTTGGGCGATGAGCACTCTCGCCAGGGTCATGTGTTCGAACTCGTGCAAGTAGCTGATATCGTCATCAACAGATAGATCCCTTGCAAGTACCCAATCCAGGGATTCAGCTATTTTGCCCTGTGTAATCCGGATACGGGTCTTCAACGCTGCTATTGGGCGTATGATGGGCACAGGGGTTCTAACATATCGTCGTTCCGCCTCTTCGAGCAGATCAAGTGCACCATCCAGGTCCCCCTTTGTCTCATATAGTCGAGCTTGGGCAATATACCATCGGTGCTGCCAATCTGGTAATTCAACTTGCTCACCCAGCTTTCTGCCTGTCAGTAAATCTTGTGCGGCAGTTTCCAGATCACCTCGTTCACGGTGCAACTCACTTATTCCTGAATAAAGATCCTCTGTTCCCAGAGGTATTGGCTCACCGCGCTCCAGCACAAGCTTTAATGCTTTCTCATATATATTTAATGCCGTGTTGAGCTGGCCTTGCGCCAATTTTATGCCAGCCAAGATAAAATTTCCGGAAATTGTATCATAGGGATCGGACCTGCCTATTCCTTCGGAGAAGGCTCGGTAGGCGGCATCTAGGTTTCCGTTCGCATACTGGGCGAGTCCCAAGAGGCTCGATGCTGCTCCATGCCATTGTGAGTTTCCCTCTGGTGAGAGGTCGAGCATGCGCTGAGTGTACTTGATTGTCCCGGAAATATCGCCGATGGCTTGGGCATGGTAGGCGCGAGCGGCGGCTAACAATTCAGGCAGCGATTTAAACTGCTCTTCATCCACTACAACCATTTTAATTGATGGGGCATCCGATTTCTCACCTGTATTAGTTGTCGGTTCCAGCCAGTGTTCCGCATCCTGCATTTTGGCTTCTGCAGCTTCCAGCTCGCCAGCATTCAAAAATGCCCAGGCATACTTAACACAGAGGACAGGTCTTGCACAGATTATTTCCTCTGGAAGTTTCTTCAACCAGCCAAGCCACTTAATTGACTGAATACTCTCATGAATTGCTGGCCATTCCAGTTCGGCTAGTTTCGCCACACGCTCGAAATCTTCCACGGCAAATGCGTGATGGATCGCATCCGACGGAATACCATTCTGCTCATACCATTCGCTGGCCTGGATGTGCAACCCGGCAATTTCTCCTGGAACGAGACTTTGCCCCAACCGCTTGCGCAGTAGCTCGCCAAAGAGATGGTGATAGCGGTACCAGCGCCGCTCGCTGTCCAGAGGGACAATGAACAGGTTGGCATGTTCGAGATATTCCAGGGTTTCCTGCCCGGAAGCAGAGGCGTCGAGCAGAACGGCGTCACAAAGGGGCCCGCACAGGCGCTCGAGGATGGATGTGCGAAGCAGGAAAGTCTGGATTGTTTTGGACTGCTGCCCCAGGACTTCTTCCACCAGATAGTCCAGCACAAAATGGTGGCTTCCGGTAAAGGACTTGATGAAGCTGGATGCGTCTTGATGCCCCCGCATAGAAAGTGCAGCCAACTGCAGCCCCGCAATCCATCCTTCGGTGCGGGTATCCAGGGCGGCGATGTCTTTCGCCGAGAGGTTCAGGCCCATCACCTGATTGAGAAATTCGGCGGCTTCGGAGGGAGTAAAACGCAGATCGGCAGCTCGCAGTTCGGTCAATTGGGCCCGGGCGCGGAACCGGGCCAGGGGCAGATTTGGATCCTCACGGGTGGCAATGACCAGGTGCATCTGCGGCGGCAGATGCTCGAGCAGAAAGGTGAGGGCATCGTCAACCGGTTTGGAATCAATCATGTGGTAGTCGTCCAGGACAAGGACGAAATCATCCGGGACGGTGGTGATTTCATTGAGCAGGGCTATCAGAATCGATTCGATTGTCGGTGGCTGAGGGGACTCGAGAATAGCCAACACCCCTTTTCCAATATTCGCCGCAATCGTCTGCAAAGCCGCGACGAGGTATGCCAGAAAGGATGTAGGGTCGTTATCCCCTTCGTCCAGCGACAGCCAGGCGACCGGTAGCCCGCAATCGGTGACCCATTCGCTGACCAGCGTGGTTTTACCAAAGCCGGCGGGGGCAGAGACGAGGGTCAGTTTGCAGCCCGCAGGGAGACCTTCGTTCAACCGCTCGATCAGGCGGGGGCGGAGAACAACTTTTGGCTGAGGCGGGGGGATAAAAAGTTTCGTGGCTAAAATTGATGTGGACATAAATCATATACAGGCAATTCCAAGAAGTTAATCGAGAATGGCCTTAAATTCCTGAAAATCAACGTTGGTGTGATTGTTCTTTGTCAGAACCTTTGGGACTTATATCCATAAATTAAAGAAAAACTTATCGTTTCAATTATACTACCTCAAACTGAAGTAATTGGAGGCGCTTACGTTCCCGCAACTTGCTCCTCTTGTTCTTCTCTCTCCTGTTTTTCATTTCCTTTCCACCACTCCAGCTGACATTTTGTCAGTGGCTCAAAGATTTTACCTGATTTGATGCCAGACGCCAATTCAAATCATAGGGGATTTTGGTTCGATTCGAGACCAATACCATCCACCCAGCTGAACTCGAAACCTTTCTTTTATCAGGTACTTTTATAACCTTTCCGGGTGCAATTCGGGTGCATATAGGGTAGAAACAATATACAGGATATATACTATATACATTATTTACCCCCTTATTCCCCTCTGTTTTCCACTTCTCTCGATGGATGTACCATGTAGCAGTGGCCTTTTAAGCCTTCTGTTCTTATCTAATACCACCCATACTATTGGGTAAATTTATTCTTGCTGAAAATATATTGTGTCAAGGAGTTTCATAATCCCTGATCTCTTTTTTATGCTATGATCTAACCACTTATAAAGATTGACTGTCTTATTACACTATCTTCCCATCTCTACGTTCTACTCCATCGAGCAATGCCAAAGATCCTGGTATTGCTATTTTTATTCCCCTTATTAGTTATTAGTTTATTACTTGTTTCTCTAGACTCACAAAAGTTAAAGAGGAGATATGTGATGTTAAGAAATAAGAAAATTGATTTGTTTTTTGTCTTACTGCTATTTTGTCTATTTTTAATATCGGCTTGCGGTCCCTCTCCGGAAGAGTTGGCAGCTACGTCGGCTGCTGAAACCGTTGCCGCTGCCTCCCCAACACCTCTTCCAACATCTACACCCACACCGACTTATACTCCCACGCCGACGCCAACTCCGACTCCTACACCTGTGCCTGATCCAGATTCAAAAGCCATGCTTAAATGGCGAGAGGTAGGATTTCCTGACGGGATTATTGCCATTCCTCCAGGAGTTATGGGAGTGGAGGAGGGGGCATTTGCTTTCTTCTTAGAAACATGGGATGGGTCGATAGTCATTTATTCTATTTCCGGCAGCTTTGTCTTTATTGATGACATGGACGATCCTTCCCAAGTGATAAATGGTTATTCTGTGCTCCTGCCTACATCAAAAGACAGGGATGCATTTGACAATTTTACTCTGGAACATTTATCCATCATTATTCATGATGCATTAGGAATCCCTCTGAATTCAATTACCTTAATAGCAAATTCAAAGGCCATTGGAGATGTATCCAACGGGGTAACTGCTCAATATAGCCGTCATGGCGAAATTTGGCAGAGTAATATGATTTCCTTTCGAGTTGGTGATATTGGCGCTTGGGTTTTTATCGATAATGAAGCAAGTTTTCTGTCTCCGGTATCTTTGGTAAAAGTTGCCCGAGTTTATGCCGATAGCATTCAACGACCTGTGATACCATGCAAGTTTATATCAATTGAGCCCGATATAAACTTTGATGTACCCACATTTATCTTTGAATCAGAAGGATTTTATCCATATGATAGGCGTATTATTACACTCACTGGGAATTTACTTTTTGGAGATGAGATTCAATCTTCATTTAGTATGAAGATGGGTTTAGGAGGTGAAAGTGCAGATAAACATGGAAATATCAATGAAAGTATAAGTATATATACAGAGGATTCAGAGTTAATATCTGTGGATCAATTATCGGGAGTTCCTGAAGTCCCTTCAGGATCGATTGAGTATACATTAACTATTAAAGGTACTACAAGCGGTTGCGAGATTGAACAAACCGTTACTTGGCCAGGCGATTAGGGACCGACATACACTCCAAAACCCCTTCTCCATCTGACACTTCGACACGCCCCATAATAGTTACTCTAGATGCGTGAGCTATACTTTATGGTATGGAATACTACAAACTATGGCCTGGTTGGATCTATACCTTAATCCGCCAGGTCACAGTTTCGAAACCAATCTAAGAACACCTCTTTCCCGTGCATATTCCGTGCATATGGTATAGAAACAATATACAGGATATACACTATATACACTATTTTCCCCTGTATTTTCCTCTAAAAACCCTTCCTCTCGATGGTACTATCAAATAGCAGTGGCCTTTTAAGCCATTGGTTATGGATTCTAGTTCCTCTTTACTAACTCGTAACTAAATGCAATTGACTTTTTGTCAATAGCTCATATATATTCCTGACTAAATATCAGACGTATTTCAATTATCTATTTTCAGTTGAGAAGCATAAGTCCAATATAGATATTGATCTATGGTCGTTGCTTTGTTCAATTGTAAATAGTTCGTTATTTGGCTGCTGGCTTTTTCTTATGGCTGCGAAGTTTTGATATACCGAACACCAGTAATCCTAATCCGACCCCAAAGATTGGCAGAGCACATATGACCGTCCGTCCCAGGACCACTATCGGGTCGTCCCCGCCACTGTCGGGATCGAAGAGAGAGTATATGATCGCGGCTATAATAATTAGGCCGATTGCTAAAATAAAGGAGCCGCATGTCACAAGAACACATCCCCACTTACGCGTGGATTTCGCGGGTTTGGCTGTTGATCTGGGCTCTTCAGATGTGATGGATGCCCTGGAAGCGTGGGCGACTTTCCCAGTTGCCGACTCTCCTTTCTCACCAGCTTTCCTACTCTCCCCAGCGGATGGTGCTGCCTTAGCGGGCAGATCTCCCTTTTTTCTTGTGGAAGTATTCTCTTCAAGTTCCAAGATAGTATCCATAAGGTCTGCAGAACCTTGCTTCTTTTTTGTCCACTCTGCGAAGCGTTTGGCTTCGGAAATAAGACCAGCATAGCCGGCAAGTTCTACAGTAGTATATTCCACTATTTTCCTGTCTTCTAATCTCTGTGAACTGCCTAATTTGGTATCGATCAATGATTGAACCTTCCAGCGGCCGATGCTGCCAATGGATTTCAGAGATTTAACGGTAATTATTTTTTCGATCCTTTTCCTAGCCAGGATGTGTGGTCCCTGACTGAAAATATCTATGGAAGTCCCTTTTTTATAATCAGCCTCTAAAACCAGTGCCACTTTATCCGGGCCCTCTGCCCACCGAATCATCTTGATCTCAAGGACCAACAACCTTCCGTAAAGGATGTCAATCTCCGGCAGCAACCCCTCAACCGACTGGCGGAGTTCTGGCTCTTGAAGCGCCTCTTCCAATGACCTTTGAGCCCTTCCCAGGATTAGCATCGGCGGCATCTTCCTGAAGGTTTCGGGCCACTGCTGCTTTCCTGATCTGGTGTTATCCGTTCTGAACCTGGCTTCTAGGGCTGCTTCACTTGCAGGGAACGTGGTTAATAGCATCCGCGCAAAATGGAAATGACCCTGCGCATCCTTGCCTAATTCCCAATCCTTGTCGTAGGTGGGAAGCGGTTTGAGGATTTGTTCGCAATGGATACAATAGAGGGCTTCCTGGGGCACAATCTCCTCACAGTTGGGGCAGGGAGTGGTTTTCCATTCAGCCGCTTTGGCGGTCGATGATCGCATAACCCCGCAATTAGGACATACGAATGAACCATGGTCACTTGTAACTGCCGCTTGATTTCCACAATAAACACAATTAAGAAATCGAATCGGCACCTCGCCGTCTTTACCCATGTGTAGGAGAGTCCAACAATCCGTACACATGTACAAATGCTCCTTCTTAAATATCTCGTGTTTCGTACTGCATTTTGGACAAACCACTTGTTTCTCAGATCTGACCAAACTGATAATTATTCGGTACAGCCCGTATAATAAACCAATCACCAAGACAGGAATGAGGAGTAGCACTATTTCAGGAAGCTGACCAAAAATAATGAGCATAAGGCCTAACCATAAGAGACCTCCTGCAGAGAATCCTACAATTAATAGACCCTCCTTTAACCCCGCGGATTTCGTGCGCTTCTGCTCCTTCTGGTATTCTTCAGCTTCTTCCCGAAATAGTGTTTTTCGGGTTGCTTTTGGTTCATTCATAATTTACTCTCCTATTTATATCTAAAACTAAATAGAGTTCGCCCAGTAAATGAATCCAACTTACAGCAAGAAAACTAATAAACAGATAGCATCTGACTCGAATAACCTGTGGTCAGAATCCGCTATTGAAAATCAAAAATAAATTCCTCGCCAGCGCTTGAGAGTTCAACTTAGAAAAAATTGCGGCGAAGAATCGTCAATATTTTTTCACACCTGAACACTTTGACAAGCCGACGAGGAAATTATTCTGATTAATGTAGATTGAGGCTTTTGGAATTTGTTTTTTAATATTTACTTTTCCGTTTGGCATATCAAATGACTTGAGACAATAAAACCCACTTACGACTAGTCATAAGCGGGTCAAAGATTTTCTTTGATAGCATTAAGAATGACTTTCCAGTCAAACGACTAGGTTTGACAGCAGTTCAACATTCATTATATATACGTTTATTGTCGAAGTCAATCTTCAGCCATGGTGTCTGGTGTTTATTTAACAAACAGTCTGTAATATAAGGGATTTATAGCCAAGTTAGTTATTAGCCGTTATCCGCCAGGTTATGATCCCTTTTGATATGTCATTAGGAGATATTAAAAGAATCGACCATAAATAATGAAAAAACCGAGTCACCTTTCTTTTATAATTTGATATTTTCTGGTGCAGTTTAGGTGCAAATGGGATGGAAACATTGGAAACTATGGACATTATTAACAAATTTCCCCCCAAAAAGTAGACACAATGGACAAGAAAGACCCCAGTGGACACAATGGACAATTCCCCCATTGATTAAGAGTCAATTGCTGCTTTGTTCTTGGGAAAATGCCTTACATACATCATTTCCGGGTGCATATCGGGTGCATATGGTATATAAACAATATACAGGATATACACTATATACACTATTTACCTCCTTATTTCCCTCTGAAATACCATCCTCTCTATGGATGGACCATATAGCAGTGGACTTTTAAGCCATTGGTTTAGTTTACTAGTTCGAGCCCCTCCACGCTCACTCGATAAATCCCTCATTTTTTGAGGGATTTTTGTTTTAAATCTACTTTCGGGTGCATGTGGGGTGCATATCAATTAGGTAATTCTTCTTTATAGATCAATAAATTTTCATTTTCCCCCTTTTATTTCATTGGATTCTCAGAATATATTCACATTTTTGCCTAACGGAAGAGCTCACCCGCCACCTAGTTTACTTTTCCGGACTTCAATCCCCGGTAATCCGTCTGGTAGAGGCGGTCGGGTTCAGCAGGGGTTAGGAGGTCGTTACCTCCAATACCACTCATATTTACTGTGTAATCTGTCTCCAAATCTAATTTTATCCGAAGCTCATTTCTGTCAAGCCCAATCAGAACACGTGCTTTCGATCAATGCTATTCAAAAACTCCTGCACAACCTGAAGGTAGAATTCCATTTCCTCTAGGTGCGGCATATGTGAACTATTTTCAAAAATAGCAATCTCGGCCTGTGGGATCAGACTCTGATACCATGCTGTAGCGTCTGGGGACGCTTCATCGTAACGACCGCAGGTGAATAACGTGGGAACAACTAACTCGCCGACACGACTTGTGCGGTCGTAATCAGCAAGATTTCCAGTCATGAAGAACTCACTGGGACCCCACATCGTGTGGTAAACCTGCAAGCCCGTCCCAACCAATGTCTGTTCCAATACTTCCGGCCAAGGATCCATGCGACATAGGTGAATTCGGTAGAATTCCATCACTGCTTCTTCATATTCTTCTGATTCGGTGGTACCAGCTATCTCGTTCCGATCAAGTACCTCCTGGACATCCGCAGGAAGTTGCTTTCTGTAGGTTCCAACATCTTCAAGCCATCGCGGAACGCTGAGTGGTGGACTGGCGAGAATGAGACTCACTATTCCTTCAGGCTGGGTTAGGGCATAGTCAGTCGCCAGCATGCTGCCCCAAGAATGACCAAGAATATGTACCTGTTCTAAATTGAGCGATTGTCTAACCTTCACCAACTCTTCTACAAAGCGTTCGGTATGCCAAAGATTTGGATCTTCAGGTCGATCAGAATTGCCACAGCCAAGCTGATCATAAAAAACGACTGGGCGCTCATCGGACAAGCTCTCTAATGGCTTGAGATAGTTATGAGGAAAGCCAGGCCCTCCATGAAGGACAAGGAGCGGGATATTGTCGCCAGACCCCACGATCTTGTACCACACTCGACCACCGGGGACGGAAATATGGCCCTCACGAGTCAAGTTTGTCATTTTTGCACCTCCTCTGTAATTGATTTGTCGATACTAGATTTAGAACTCGGATTAAGCTTTACAGATTGCCAAGACCACCTAACGGATGAGCTCACTCGTCCTGAGTAGCCCTGAGCGAAGCGAATGGGCGTACCGAAGGGTCGGGTGGAGCGAGGGTTAGGTATTATTAAGATACACTTTTGCTGTCATCCATACTTATGGTTGAAAGGAATTTGGGTGGCTTACGATACATTAATGCCTGTTCTAAAGAATAAGCAATTCTTAATAAGGTTGGTTCACTCCATGCCTTTGAGAAGAATGATATACCAATAGGGAGGTTTAATATATTGCCTCCCTGAATAGTTATGTGTGGGTAACCTGCTACAGCAGCTGGGGATGTGCTTTCCATATCCCAGCTACGTGGATCTCCATTCACCATATCAATCACCCAGGCAGGACCTCCAGATATGACAACGATCGCATCAAGGCGCTCTTTTTTGATGATTGCATCTATGCCTTCTTTGCGGGTAAGCCGCCGATTTTTCGAAAGAGCCTCACGGTAATCACTACTTGAAAGAGGTCCTTTTTCAAGAGCAGCCAACATCCTTTCCTGCCCGAAATAAGGCATGATCACCTTTTTGTTTTCCTCATTAAAGTTAACTACTTCTTCCAGAGAGTGGACTTTGGATCGAGGACCTAAATTGGAGAGATAGGAATTCAATCCGGATTTAAACTCATATAACAAAACTTCAAGTTCCGTTTTACCAAAATTATCAATATTTGGTAAATCTGAAGGGTCTATGATCACAGCACCCATTTGTTTCATAATGTCCAAACATGATTCTAAAATATTGACGATCTTCTTGTCTGAACCGAGCATATTCCTCGCGACTCCAATCCTAGCTCCGGAAAGACCATCCTTTCTTAGGAATTTTGTATAATCATAATAAGCTTGTCTTCTTTTTAGCTGAGTAACTTTATCCCGGTCATCAACACCAGCCATTGCTCCTAACATGATCGCAACATCCTCAACTGTTCTGCCAATTGGACCAGCTGTATCCTGGCTTTTTGCGATAGGTATGATACCGCTACGGCTGATTAATCCCAGTGTTGGTTTAAATCCTACAACACCACAAGTTTGTGAAGGACAGACAATGGATCCATCAGTCTCTGTTCCCACGGCAGCTCCGCAAAGATTCGAGGCTACTGCCACGGCCGAACCAGTTGAAGATCCACAAGCCGACCGATCCAATGCGTATGGATTCGGTGTCAGTCCTCCCCGGCTTGACCAACCACTCACTGAACGAGTACTGCGAAAATTTGCCCACTCACTCAAATTGGTTTTACCAAGAATAACCGCTCCTGATCTTCGAAGACGCTTTACAATAAAGGCGTCTCGCCTAGCGTGAGAACCCTCTAAAGCAAGGGATCCGGCTGTTGTTTGCATCTTATCCCTTGTATCAATATTGTCTTTTATAAGAACTGGTATTCCGTGCAGGGGACCTCTTATTTTGCCGTCTTTCCGTTCTTGATCTCGTTTTTCCGCGATCTCGAGAGTATCAGGATTTATTTCGATCACAGAATTAAGCTTTGGACCGCCTTGATCCACGGATTCAATCCTCTTAAGGTAACTTTCTGTCAGTGAATGAGCTGAAATTTCACCGGAGGCCATTTTCTCTCCGAGTTCTAATATAGAATATTCTTCCATTTTGACCTCTCAAGATGTAATGGGAATGATTAACCAATAAACCTAACGGAAGAGCTCACCTGCAGCCGGGTCTTGTTTTGATTATCTATAACCCTGGCCGCCCACCTTAACCTGCAGTCAGGTGGAGCGGGGGTTAGCCCGCACTTTATTTTGATATACGCGGAATGCGAAAGTTACTGAAGTTATTGGAGACACCAGATCCACGGAGAGGCTGGCTACTCCCCCTCACCGACAGGTTCGCCCGCGAATACATCAGTCCTGAGATTGCCCCAGGGAGGCGTCTTGTTCGAGATCCAGAACCAGTAGATGGGTTTTTCGTTCCTCAACAGGTCTATCATGGGGGCGAAGGATTCCTCTCGCATATAGATCCATAAGACACGATCTTTGGTCTTCACGTCCTCACCCGAAGCTCCTGTATCGCCCGCCCTGATGAACGTGAGAATGACAGAGACGGGGACGGTGTCTTCGTCTCGAGGTTTGAGATAGAGGTAAACCTGGTTTCGACCCGCGT
>SDBT01009705.1_pt1 | contig 15591 bp, 31 predicted proteins | sample 2277101 | NCBI WGS metagenome assembly SDBT01 (sample SAMN10404973, study PRJNA504765) | marine sediment metagenome | isolation source: marine sediment core GS10_PC15, 103 cmbsf | place: Arctic Ocean: Southern Knipovich Ridge | collected 2010 | reverse complement strand
CCTTGATAGATGATTGGCGCTATCAGAATGAGTTAGACAAGATCATGACAAGTGTATTCATTGCACAATACATCTACGGTTCAGTGACCGGCGGTGATGATCTAAGTGAAGCCAAATGGTTTTCTTTAGAGGACTTCGATATGAATGTCCTTCTTACACAACATCACACTATCATGGAGATAGTGCTCGCTCACCTAAATAAGGAGTTGAAAAATGACAACGGTAACCCAATCACGAATCTCTATTCCAATTGAGGAATTTCTAAAGGGCACGCCTCGTGTCCCGCGTTTGCTAGTTGCTGACGCATATACTATTGGCACTGGACCGCACGCATCAAACGATGCAAAGTATAGTTCGGTTTACAACATCACTCCACGGCGTGGCTTCGCTAAGTTCCTGCCCAAAGAGTTTCAGGCCGATGGACGTATCGTCTTTGCTGGACTGCGTAGGATTCTACGTGATCTTCTAACCAAACCAATTACTATGGAAGAGATCGAAGAAACGGATCGCTTCTTAGCTACGGCACATGCTGGTGGCGTAGAGTATAGGTTTGATCGTGAACTATGGGTCCGAGTTGTTAATGAGCGAGAGGGTGTCGTGCCTGTAAAGATCGAGGCCATGCTGGAAGGCGTAACTTCATTCGCCTATGAGCCCACAATCCAAGTCACATCTGAGGAAGGCTTCGGAGAACTGGCAGGATACTTTGAGTCCAAACTATTGCAAGTCTGGTCAAGTAGTGAGCGTGTTACTGCGCTCAAGTGGGCGTTCGAATATCTGCGTCGTGGCGCTAAAGAAGCGCACCCGTCCTGGACTGATGATCAAATCAATTTTGCTGTCTCTATTATGATGCACGACTTTGGCGATCGTGCGGGCACGTGCGCACAAGAATCAGAAGTACTAGGGCAGGCTCACCTGTTGGTAACGCCCGGGACTGATACTTTCGCGGCAGCTTATCTTGATTGGAAAGAGAACGGTGAGGTGCCATTCGGATGCTCTATCCATGCTCTAGCCCACCGCACAGTAATGGGATTCATGCGCGAGAATGACTGTCATACTGCCCTGTATCGTTTGGGTAAGGTCACAGGCATTACTGCTCACGTATCGGATACCTATGACTTCTTCAAGCAGGTAGATTGGTTTGGTAAAATGCTTTCCACCAAATGGAAGGAAGATACCAACTTGGTTGTAGCTCGTCCTGACTCTGGTGACATGGTTAAGTGTGTGCTATACACCATTAAGGTGTGTGAAAAGTATGGACTGTTTACAGAAGATCCGGATACGGGTCTAAAGATGGCAACTAGACTACGATGGATCCAGGGTGACTCAGTGCATTGGGATACTATGATTGAGATCATCCAGGCGGTCCTAGCGGCTGGCTGGAGCCCCTTCGCCTCGGGAGCCTTCGGTATCGGTGGCTTCCTCCGCAACTCGATCTCGCGCGATCACGCGGGCACCAGCATGAAGATGTGCGCCGTCGGCAATGGACACCGCCCTACCGTCAAGCGTTCTGAAACCTCAGCCAAATCAAGCATCCCAGGCGTTGTCAAAGTTCTTGATAATATGAGAGATGCTGATCTGGCTACAGTATATGGTGTCGACGAACGTAGTGATCGTGAAAACCTATTGAAGGTATGGTATGACGGCATCAAAACAAATTGTCTTACCTATGCTTTTTATCCTCCGGCACTAGAAACTAGTAGTGTGGTGCGAGAGCGAATTAGTAATGATTTCTTTCGTCGCACAGAGCCGCGCGCAGTCCTCAGCGAGAACCTGCGTGGCTTACGAATGAAATTGTTTGATGTGAATTGCTAACGAATGAGTTTAAGGTCAAAGCTATCCCAGCTATGTTTAATATGTTTACTCACCTTACTCTCTAGTTGTGTAGAGTATCGTATTAGGCGTAGCGGGCAGCCAGACCATTATCTTGGATGGGCACATACCAGAAAAAATTTGGACCCTAAGCTAGGTTCAAAGGGCAAATTCTATTTCATTGACCGGGGCGATGTCCGACCATATTTAGGTGGAAATTTTCGTAGAAATAACTTGCGTTTCAACGTGGGTGTGATATACTACTCAAACGACGATGTGAGCCTTGAACTGGGGTGGCGTAAGTCTCTCTTTGATGTTAATATTCTAGATGATCATCGCATTCAAACTATTGATCCTTTTAGAGATGCAGAAGATATCATATATATTGGTGGAGTAATCAAATGGTAGATAAACCAGAAATTGTAATGTTCTTTTATGTAAAAGATTTTGTCGTTGCGGATGGCTGGATTAGATTTAAGGGGCGCAAGAACTTTGCGGCAGAGGAAGATAAGAACTACGCTATTAACGTAGTTGGAGTAAAAACTTATGAGCTAGGATTAACAGAGCCTGTATCTCTTAGAGTTGAGTATTTTCCCAAAGAAAAGTCAGAAAAAGAAGGCTGGGGTGGGGATGAAGCTCAAGACAGAGAGCAGGAGATTTAGTGTATCATGATATAAGCTCCCGTGGTGTAACTGGCTAGCATATAGGACTCTCATTCCTATGATTCGGGTTCAAGGCCCGACGGGAGTATAATATAATGGAAGATACTAGAGAAAGATGTTGCAAAAAAGGTTGTGATGATCATGCTGTGATTGTTATCAAAGTATATTTTGACACTCCGAAGCCGGCATTCTTACCATTTTGTATGACCCATCTTCTAGATGGCGCTCGGGCAGTAGAAGGTATAGTCGCTACTATAATTGGTGCTAACGATATAGATAATGAAGATTAAGCTGGAATACTAAAATATTATGGAACATTCTTTAAGTAATACGACACGTATCTCTGCTTTAGAACGCAGAATAAATTCTTTGGAGGATGAAGCGGGGGAACTTCGTAAACAAAATTCAGCAATGGCATATGTATTAGACCAACTACTAGACGATCATTCAGCTTGTGAACAGGCTGATCACGGCGGTTGGATCTTAGCTAATGTCCATAGAATGCGTCGTATTTATGTCCGTAATGATCTTGATCACTCCCGTAGTTTCGAGGATATCAAAGACGAAGAATTACCAATTTATTAGGCCGGGTGGTGGAACGGCAGACACGTAAGTTTTAGGAACTTATGCCTTCGGGCGTGAGGGTTCGACTCCCTCCCTGGTCACCATTAAACAACAGACAAACAATGATTACATATACAGCGCTTGCGATTATTCTAGGAGCTTTTTGGCTACTAGGTCATATTATATTTGCCGGGATAGCCATTGGAGATCGTATGCCCGGCAGAGATTGGATACTGGCTGTACTATGGTCATTTATGGCTGTTGTATTCTTAGGCTCTGGGCTGATCGCCAGCAATGAGTTCCTACAGTGGACATTACAACACCTAGTAGGAGTTGGGAGTATCTAATGAGAAAGCAACGCCGCAAGAGTGGGCAGTTCGCTAAAAGATATACCCCACATAATAAGGGTAAGATCCTAGCGTGTGGTTGCACTGACTGTGTATGGTATCGTGAAGATCCGGCTGGTTGGAGTTATATGACTCACGCAGGTTGGGAACCAGATCCACGATGTGGTACAATTCTTGTTTATATTGACAAACCAAAGGTAAAACGATGGATCTACGATTAAATATTTCATTCGATCAAGTATTGAATATGGTGCGGAAAGACGAGAGAGACTTTATTCTGAGGCTACTACAGAATCAAAAAGATCACTTGGTTCGTAAGCAAGATTTTACAGAGGCAGCCGCAGTCAATGATGTTATCAAGTTAATTAAAGCTGGAGCGCGCGGTGCTGTACAGATTCCTAACAATAAAGAAGGCATCCCAGATCTTACATCAGATCATCCTCAATCTAAAGATGTATAAGGCGAGATAGGCAAACTAGCAAAGCCGCTTGGCTCAAAACCAGGTGTATGAGGGTGCAAGTCCCTCTCTCGCTACTATCAAAAGTAATATTATGAGAACTGAATATCGTGTAGTAAGTCTTAAGCAAGCTTATGAATTAGGAGTCTTTCCTGATTATGAGCGCTATGATGCTGGTGATTATCGTTCTGCTATCGTTCGTTTCAAAAACAATAAAGCAATAGAATTTATAGGTATGGATGGTGGTGAGCCCGAAGATCAGACCCTTTATAGGGATTGGGGTTGGGTAGTAGGTGCCTTAAACAATGCATATCACAGAGGAGTTGACAGTGAACCAGCCACGGACTAAGTTTTTAAAAGAACACCGCGATGGATGTCATGCTTTGGCTCATGCTCGAAGTGGTTTTTGGAGTACCGCTTGGTGTTGCATTCCAGAAGACAGATGTCTTTGGTTGGATACATTGGGTAGAAAGAATGGTGGCGGTCACCCATGGATAGTATTTATATGTAATGATATCGGGTGCGAAGCCCAAATTGCAGTGTATGCTGATGATCTTTTAGCGGAGGTACCCAATGTCTAAGAAGAAATACTTAGAAGTTGAAGAGGAACTACGGACAGTTCATGAAGATTTTCTCAACAGTTCTCTTGTTAAATTAATGGCTGAACTACAAGGATTCCAAGATGATTATCCCGATCATCAATCTCTGAGGTTGCAAGTTAATTACGAAGATGGATACGATGCAACAATTACTCTTATCGGAACTAGATTAGAAACTGACAAAGAGCGCAATAAAAGGCTGGCTTATGCCCGTACGGTGCGCAGAGCAAGGGCTCAGGCAAAAGCCACCGCAGAAGCTATAGAGTTGGCGCTCTATAAAAAGTTAAAGGCAAAGTACGCATGACTACCCTAGTTGAAGAACCAAAAACCGTTGAGACTATCTTTACGTCGAAATGGCATCCTAAGAAGGCAGATAACTTTAAATGTCTGCGTCGATGGGGAGTATCGCTGAATCATGAGGGGAAAACAGTATGGATTTGGGAGCAGCTCAAAACGTATTTCCCATCTCCAGCTAAGAAGAAAAAGAATCCAAAATTTGAGCCAGTGCCTAGGCCCCACGAGGCTAAGCTAGTGCCAGCCTTTGATCCAGTATTTGCCTCTTATAATCCTATAGCAGAGTCATCATATGAAACAGCGAGTACATATACTCAGTGGACTGCAAAGGGATTGGAAGCAGCTAGAAAACGAGGAGACTTTTGGCTATGCCATTCCAAACCAAAGCCATTGATGATATTATCATTTAAAAGAAGGCTCCCTGCATTGTATACTATGGTAGAAGGCAAGGGATGGAATCCTAGAACAAAGAAACAGGCTAAGATAACGCTTTGCCACAACCATACTTGGAATCCAAGTGGTTATTTTGGCGTTATCAGTCGGAATAACGAAGATCGTTTTCAAATGGAGCGTCAGTTAACTAAAGGTGCGTGCACTCTATTAGATTTAGTTTGGGAAGACCGAGGCTTCGACGAGAAACAACCACATCAACTCTATGAAATTCTGCGCCCGACAATTGTAGAAAGATTTGGTAAAAGGCTGGTTTTAGACCAAGTTCCTAAGTCGGTGCGCATATTGATTAACGAACACAGCTTTAAGCGAGGAATCAAAAAGCTAACAGGAAATAAAGGCAAGAAGACTCAGCGCTTGGTAGTACAATGTGTGCAAAATCAGCAGTATCTTAACCTAGAGTTGGTATATTTCGCAAGAGGCACTCTAACTATAGATGATATTCATAAACTTTTAGAACGTCAGCGTGACCGAGGTGATGGGGACAACCCTTATCGGCATCGCCTTAACATGCACATTCCCCAAATACGTAGATGGGCTAAGCGTGTTCCTCTAAACCACCTTAAGTCTTGGCTGATGACGTGTCATAGTATGGACTACCTGCATGATTGTCTAGCTGCAATAGCCCGCCTAGATGAAGAGGAAATCAACTGGAGTCAGATCCCGCGCAATCTTACTGAAGCACACAATGTTATGTGTGCGCGTGCAAATAATAGAGATAAGCTTATCAATCGTGAAAAGAAGTTGAAGGCTCCTAAGAAGTGGCAAGAAATTAATGGCACAGAGATTGTAACAAATGATGGTGTCATTCTGAAGTTTACCCTACCCGAGACTATGGGTGATGTTTATGATTGGGGCGAGCACCAACAGCATTGTATTGGAATGTATGCCGCCGATCATCTAAGAAAAGTAAGTGTGTTGATTCAAATTGAAGCACCTAAGAAAACCCATTATCATTTACAGGTATATAATGAGAGAAAAGAGATGGGGCAATTTTATGGCAAGGCCAATACACCAGTGCCCAATGAAATTATCGGTGCCGTTCAAGCCTTTCTTAGAGACAAAAAATTATTGAATAAAACGTCCTATTCTTATGCTCCTGGTGTTTACACATATACTCTTAATGTTGCCTTACCTGTTGGTAGTATGGTTACCACAGACATGATAGTTTAATGACACGAATCGTTTGTATTTCTGATACCCATTGCGCTCATGCACAACTAGATCTCCCCCAGGGGGATATCCTTATACACGCAGGAGACTTTACGTTTACCGGGGACTTCGATGAGGTTGACGACTTTGTATGCTGGCTTGAGGTCCAGGATTTTGAGCACAAGGTGATCATTGCGGGTAATCATGACCTTAGCTTTGATGCATATAATTCGGAGTTCAATGAGGCTACTAAGGATCTGCTTACAGCTCATGATGATCCACGTATTCATTACTTGGAGAATTCCGGTGTAATCATTGATGGCATCAAGTTCTATGGAACTCCGTGGACTCCATGGTTTTACGACTGGGCATTTAATGGTCAGAGGGATGAGCACGTGCCTTATAAGGACGGGCCTGCGCTGCGTCCGTTCTACGAGGATATCCCCAAAGACACGGAAGTACTTGTCTGTCATGGTCCACCCTTCGAAATTCTGGACTGGGTACCTTCGGATCAGAGCCGCGAGGGCTCTCGGGAAATGGTAGATATTATCCAACGTAAGCTTCATGAATTGAAGCTGTATATTTGTGGACATATCCATGAATCATATGGTATGGTTAACCGTGGTGGAATAACCTATGTTAATGCATCGAGTCTTGGAAGAGATTATACTACTGTTCAAGCACCTATAGTAATAGACCTATGAGACGATTTAAAGTAAAACGCATAGAAGACGAAAGCGGTATCAGCGGTATAGGGGTCGTAGCCGAAGGGCTGGAGTTCGAAAATGGAAAAGTTGTTATGCAATGGCTTTCCCATAAACCGAGTGTGACCATACTAGATAACATTAAACATCTTAAAGATCTACATGGTCATCATGGCAAAACCAAAGTTATATGGATAGACCCAGACCCTTTGGCTGATGCAGAAGAAGTGGAAGAAGTAAAAGAAGAAACCGAAGAAACTCCTTGACAATCCCATTAAATGTGGTATAATTAGGTATGACAAAGACACTGTTTATTATGCGCGGACTCCCCGGTAGTGGGAAATCAACGTGGGCACGGACACATGCGGCTAGCGCTGTTCTAAATGGAAAGAGCGTTGCGATCTGTGCCACTGACGACTACCATATAGTGGATGGAGAGTATCGCTTTAATCGCGAGGCGCTGGGCCATTTCCATGGGCTGAATCAATGTCGTGTAGAACGACATATGATACTAGGAACTGAGTTAATCTTTGTAGACAACACGAACATCAAGCGCAGAGATTTCAAGCCATACGTTGATATGGCGACTAAGCGTGGGTATGATATCGAGGAAGTTGCTATGGGTAGCACAGATAACGAAGACTTTATTACCTTGTGTGTTGAGCGTAATACACATAGTGTTCCTCGCGAAGCAATTGAAGGAATGGCAAGGAAATATCAAAGATGAAAAAGTTAATTATTGTAGCTCTAGTATTACTAGGTGCTTGTTATGCAACTACTACTGAATGCAGCACACCTATCAAAGAGATGCCTCGTCCAAGTGTGCTCTCGGCATTTTATCCAGGTGATCGCGTGGTGGTAACATTTCCAGACGATTCAGTCTTCCCAGGACAAATAGTGGCTGTAGGTGGCATGGTAGATGTTCGTATGCCGGATAGTACTTTACAAAAGTCACGAAATTATGTTGTTAGATGCTTTGCAATTATTGATGGTGAAAATATGGAAGCCCTCTTGGAACTTCCAGAGTTTGCAATAAGATTAGTTGAATGAGAAACCAAACATCTTTTCAACTAGGACATGAGTCTTATAATAAGAAAGATGAAATAGGTAATAGGTATGGTAAGCTTGTTGTTATAGCGAAAGCTCCAAATTCTAAATATGGTCTAGCAAGATGGTATTGTGAATGTGATTGTGGTGGCAACGCAATCCGAACAGGAACAAACTTACGCCACGCAGTTCGCAAAAGAAATTCTATACCATCGTGTGGGTGTGCTCCACGAAGTGGTCATGCTCCATATAAAAGATCTTATAGATCATATAAAGATTGGGCTCATAAAAAGAAACTAGAATTTCAAATATCATTTGAACAATTCAAAACATTAATTCATCTTCCGTGTCATTACTGTAAACAAGAACCTTATATAGAAAAGTTTGCTTATCATAGAAGAAGGTATTCTAAAGGGGATGATGAATCTGCCGTATTTCACGGAATAGATAAGGTCAATCCCGCCAAAGGATACATCAATAATAATATCGTAACTTGTTGTGTTTATTGTAACAGAGCTAAAAGCGATCTTACTATAGAGGAATTCAAACAACACATCATACGTCTCTATGAGGAATTTATCATATGCGACAACTAGTCACTATTCGTACAGTAAAATCTATAGAAGAGATTCCAGGATCAGATTTTCTAGCGCTAGCCAAAGTCGATGGCTGGCAGTGTGTCGTAAAGAAAGACAGCCTTAGGGTTCATGACCCAGCTCTGTACTTCGAAATCGATTCGATCTTGCCCGCAGATGATGAGCGCTGGGCATTTCTAGAGCCGCGCAAGTATCGTATCAAAACTATGAAGTTGCGTAAGACCTTGTCCCAAGGTCTCCTTATGCCTATGTCCACCCTTACGGACGAGGAAGTGCAGCGCTGGAGGCAAGCTACCGAGTCGCAAGATGCAGAGACTCTTACTGACATCCTTCGAGTCCAGAAGTATGAGCCGCCCGTGCCTATGTCTGGAGAGCAGAAGGGTAACTTCCCAACTCATCTAGTACCTAAGAGTGATCAGGAAAGGATTCAGAATATCCCTAGTATCCTAGGGGGACGACAATCCTACGAGTTTGAGATTACGGAGAAGCTAGACGGCACAAGCTGCACGTTCTTCTATGTAAAAGCGATTGATCCATATTTCGCAACACTATACGGAGCCGAAGGAAACGAACCTAAGTTTGGTGCGTGCTCTCGTAATTGGGAAATAGATCTAGAGGACAATAACGTCTACGCCAAGCTGTTCCGCGAGCTTAATCTAGAGGCTCAGCTTGCGGCGCTGGGTCGCAATCTTGCCATCCAGGGCGAGATCATCGGTCCAAAAATTCAGGGTAATAAGTATAAGAGAGGGGCGCAAGAGTTCCGTGTCTTTGATATCTATGACATTGACAAACGGCGTTACCTATGGCCTGTTGAAAGGATCAAGTTAGCAGACCAACTAGGACTACTGCACGTTCCAATCCTACATTTTTATCACACGTTTGAGCCTATAATGGAGGGACCTCACCAACAGGTCACCGACCCTAGTGTTGCGCTAACGTTAGAGTTAGTTCTAGCTGCCGCTGACGGTAAGAGTCAGCTACATGATACAAAGCGCGAGGGTCTTGTGTTCAAGCATCACGGTCGACATGATGGCTCACAAGAACCACTAAGTTTTAAAGTAATCAGTAATAAGTTTCTTTTAAAAAATGAATAATCTAGAAAAAGCAAAAGAGTATGCTGCCGAACGCGCGCGAGAAGCTGCTCAAAGCATAGCCAAGGAAGAGGCGCGTTCTGCCCACGAAAAAAGTGGTATCAAAGAAGCCAAAGACGAGATTCATCGTCAGTTGACAAGCTATGAGGGAGTCAAAACCCAGCTTGGTGTTATGACTTGGCATCCTGAAAAACTAGAACTTCGTATTGATGGTGATCCAGTTCTAAAAATATCTATTGGTTGGGAGAGAGATGTCCTCGTCTTTAACGACGATGATGGCAATAAGTTCTATAATGATCTCCCTTCAATAGACGCCAATTTCATGGGTGTTTGTCAGAATATACAGGAACCGGCCCGTTGGGCTCGGGGATTATCCCCGCGGCTTGAGAGTCATTATATAGAATCATTCTTAAAGACAATCGCTGAACGCATCTCTTATATCTTATAACAATGAAAACTATCATCGCAGGATCGCGCAAGTACGAAAACTATGAGGCTGTTGCTAGTGTCATGGATAGATGTCCGTGGGCTGTAACAGAAGTAGTATGTGGTAAAGCCCGGGGCGCTGATACTCTAGGTGAAACGTGGGGAAAGTGCAATCAAATTAAAATAGAGTACTTCCCCGCAGAATGGAAGACAGAAGACGGAGGGCTCAATAAGGCTGCGGGGTATAACAGAAACAAACAAATGGCTGAGTATGCAGAAGCAGCCGTAGTATTTTGGGACGGAAAGTCCAGCGGTAGTAAACATATGATCGACCTGTCTTTGGAACACGGTCTTCATCTTCTGGTTGTAATGATATAGGAAAATAAAATGGGAAAAGAACTCCAAGAACGTATTTTAGATGCACTAAATAAATTGATAGAAGGTGCACCAGAGGCGTGGATAGCACTTTGTGAAGAGGTAGTTGCAAGAGGATATGTGCACCTGGCTTTCCTAGTTATGGTGGGGCTTTTCGGTCTTGCTTGCGCTGGGACAAGTATCTTTTTTGGTAAAAAGGCTAATTGGAATGATTGTGAAAACGGCGAAGCCTGGGCTAGTATTATTTTTGCTATTGTGAGTATAATTACTATAGTAGTAACCCTTTGTACTGGTTACTCTGTCATTACAGAGGTAACCGCTCCTTCCCTTTTCTTACTTGGACGATAATTTAAAATGCAAAATCTAATTGAAATCTATTCCACTATAGTGGAACTACCTGTTGAGTATCAGGTAATCCTGGGCATTGGTGCACTAGTTGTTCTAGCTGCCCTAAGAAACGTGTGGGGCATTTTGTTTCCCCTACGATGGGCCGTCGCCTCTCTCTTTAGAGTTGTGGCTTATCTCCTACATCCTCGTAAGAGACGTAGGCGTTTAGCGCCAAGTCTAGATGTTACTAAGAATCCTGACTCATTCATGGATGGCTTAGGAACGCGGAGGGGCTTTATTAAGGCGGCAAAATATTACTCAAAGCCAAAGAGAGTAAAGGATTTGGATGACAAGCAACTAGACCTGTTGCTTGATATAGCAAGCGCTTATAATCTAATTGATAATTATGACACCCCAAATTATATCAAGAATCTTCGTTTTGAAATAAATAGGCGTCAGGATCAACGGCGAACTAATGAAAAGTTGGAAAGGATTTTAAATCCACAACCAGAACCAGATGAGTTCACTCGTCGTGAAATAGCACTCAAGAAGGCGGAAGAGCTAGCAATGTTGACGACGCCAGGGTCGCCGCTACCGCCGCCACCTGATCGTGTTCGGACAGAAATCTCAACGGACCAAGTACTATGATGCTTAAGTTTATAAGATTTAGAGGGGACATTATTAATCTTGATCATATTGAAGATGTCATATATATGGAAGAAAGTAATATAACAAAAATTACCTACAAAAACAAGAACGTTTATAAATATCAAGGCGGCGACTATCGTGATGATATTTGGCAACTAATGAGGTTAGCACTGAGACCAACCGACATGGCGACTGCGCCAGAGCAGGAACCCACACCTCCTTCCTCCCTAGCTTGTGAAACTTCAACGGAGAATGTATTATGATACCTAAGTTTATTAGATTCAAAAACGATATTATCCATCTCGGTAAGATTGTAGATATCAACTATAAAGATGAACAAGATGTTACCGTAGTGCATTATGATACTGGGAATTCCCAGGCTTATAGGGGTGGTGACTACCGTGATGACATTTGGGCATTGATGAAGCTGGCGCTTAGACCACCCGTGCACCTTCAAGATAACATTCCCAAAGAATTATCAGGGACCTGGATGGCGCCGCACGTCGAGCCCGCCATTAAATACGAGGACCCCACTGGAATAAGGTGATGATGGCTCCAACCTACGACTATCCACGCCCTTTAGTAACGGTGGACACTGTGGTCTTCGATTTTACAAACGAAGACAATGTTCCAGTTGTCCTACTAATAAAAAGAGGACATGAACCCTTCAAAGGTATGTGGGCTATTCCCGGTGGCTTCCTTGAAATGGATGAAGAGTTAGAAGAGGGAGCGGTGCGAGAATTAGAAGAGGAAACTAACGTTGATATTCCTATCCGCTACCTCAAACAGGTATGTGCAGTAGGAAGAAAAAATAGAGATCCCAGAGGCAGAATCGTTTCTGTGGTGTATACTGTAGTGGTCGAACGTGAAGACCACTATATTTGTGCGGGCGACGATGCAGAAGAAGTCGCATGGTATAGGATAGATGCGTTGCCAGAGTTGGCGGCTGATCATCTAGAGATTGTTGAAAAGGCATTAGGACAACACTCATGGTAAATAATGAAGAAAAGGTTTTCGTTGACCGTAGAACAAGCGAAGAGATTGCGATGGGATTAGCAACCCCAATCCGTTATTGGTATGACCTAGACCGCAAGAAGAGGCAGCGCACTAATGGTGTGGCTGTCACCCTTGCAGGAGAGGTCGTAGTAGCTCGCTCAACGTGCTCGCGGACAGACCAGTTCTCCCGTAGGCATGGTCGTATGGTCGTCGCAGGACGCATCCAGGGGCGCGAGAAGGCATCTAGGACTAACAGGGCACAGGGAATCATCCATTGCTGGATCCTCTCTCTCGACAACACTATAGAGGCGTATAGGCGGCTCTTCCCTGCCGGCGGTGGGACCGAGACGGGTGTAGGGCGCACCTTTAATGCCATCAGGGTCTATAAGGAGTATTTAGCAGCAACTAAGCATATACCCGGGGGTCTTCTGGGGTAATAAAGGGACTCAAAGCCAGTATCTACCTTGCCCGAGGTCCTGATCCCGGTGCTGGCAAATCATTTTATTAATAAACTTATCTTATATAGGAAGTTAAAATTAACTGTTAAGATAAAATCTCTTAAAATAAGAGACGATTTTTATTTAGAGGCACATAATAAAAGTTGGACTACATCCAAGGAGTAAAACAATGGCAAGTAATACCGTGATCAACCTGAACAAGGTGCGTGCGGCTAACGAGACAGAGGACGCCGAGCGTGCTGTATTCGTATTCGATTACTTTGCTCCCGGGTCCGCCGTTGGCCAATATACACAGCGCCCGCTCGTCAAAGTACAGCGTGGTAGTCTGCGTAGAAATCAAGAGGGCAACTGGATCTTCAATGGAGTGAATTTGTATCGAGTAGGAGAACGCGGGGGAGACCCAGGCGTGCGTACATATCTGCTCAACCACATCAATGGTCTTGTTAGACGACCGTAGGTTATGAAGCAAAAGCGAAAGGGTATGACAACAGAGGAAAGGGCTGCGAGGCGTATTACCAAGCAGCTCCTACCTCAATTTCATGCTTATCTTTTAGGTAGTGTAATCAATGTCCAGTGGAATGTTCAGACAATGACATTTAACCCACTGTGTCAAATTGTGCGGTGCTATTTAAATGCCGTATGTGGAAACGACGAGTGGGCAAAGAAAGACGTTTTAGATGCGATGCGCGACAGGCGTCGTAAGACAATCAAGCGGGAAACACAAGCCACTCTTCCCAGCTTGTTTCTAACTCGCGCGGCTTACCCGGTTGGTGTACCGCACGAACTCAAGGAAGTAGAAACCAACTTTGATCCTGCGCTAGTTGAACGACTAAAGCAGGAAGTGATTACTATTAAATACAAGGAGACTACCATGGAAGATGGTGTAGAGATAGGCGTTGCTACTGGACGCCGACCGATTGATAAAGAAGAGTCAGATGTAAATACAGTTGTATTCCCCGCAGATTTCAATCTTAGCGAACTTACATTGGTAAACTATCGAGAAGTTACTGGTCAGCGATTTCGTATGACCAAAGAGGAAAAGTATACCCTCAATCTAAATAGAGAAGAGGCTTTTGCACGTCGCAAGAAGAGTTTATTAGGAGAAGTATAAATGAATAATACACCAGACGAAGAAGTCAATCGCGAAGAACTCTCTGAAGCATTTGTAGATGCAAGAGAAAATATTCTCAACGAGACTGATCTCACTGCATCTACGGATGATCTAATCAATGGCCTACAGGATCGTGTTGATGAACTAGAGGGCCAACTGGTAGAGGCAACACGTCCGGTTGTTATGGCACCTAGCGATCTTGTTAGTGAGCTTCGTGCTCTAGCTGTAACTATTCGTACTTGTCAGCGTACAGGACATCCAGATGCGCCAAAGCACATTGAGGCTTTGCTCATACGATTGGAACAATAACAAACATGCGAGGCTCTCTGATATTTCTCTTCGCCACCTCGGGAATCGGATTAAACGTGGTTGAAGATAGCCCCCTTTCTCTCAGGGAGTCTCGCCCTTTATCATGACTAGCCTACCAGATATTGTACAAAAGGTACTACAGATACCCTTTAGCATGGATGACATGCTACAAAATGTCAATCTTATAAGCGAAATAGCTCGCAAGATTCGACATGGGCGGGGCGGCATCGGTTCCCCCGAAGACGAGATGGCGCTACTACGCGTAATGGAAGACCTGAAATACATGGTTGACATGGTTGATGGTTTGAAGAAAGCATATGACCAAGACTTAGGAAGGGCGAATGAAGAGAACACGGGGCTTCGGAGTACCTATGAAAAGATGCTTGGTGAGAAACAAAGACGATTAGATAGGGCTATGACGCTCTTAAAAAGACACGATTTTACCGACGAAGACAAGTGGTCTAAAGATGTCGATGAGTTTCTAAATGGATAAAGGTTTCAGTCTAACAACACTACTTCATGATATTTTGGCTGCCAAGAAGCCAATTAGAAAGTGGCAAGACTTCGAAGAATTAGTGGCAACTTGTTGTCAAAAACAGGACCCTGCCTGTATTCGTAATAAGGATACAGATCCTGATATTACTTTAAGCAACGGTTATGGTGTCGAAGCTAAGAGCGTGAATAGCTCTACTAGAAGAGGTATCAATCTCAACTCAGCAGCCCCGGACGCCAATACATATTATGTTGTAGGCTATTATCGTGGAACAGTACAAAATATAGCCATTGTAAGTGGGGCAAATTTTTATTGTTCTGAAGTTGATGAGATCAAAAAAATCAATACATCATTACGAGATGTTTCAAATCCGTATGTTAAATATCGCACGCGAGTCATGTGGCAGATGACATCACCTTTTGTGATTTGGGGTCGCAAGAACTTCGTCGTGGACAATCTTGGTAAAGTAACACTTTGCAACTAATGCTTGACAAAGGGCACTACTTAGTGTATAATGTGACATGGAAACTGTAGAAATAATCCTACTTATGGCTGGTATCGGCATGCCCCTGCTTCTACTGCTAGTTCCGGGCTCCATTAATCGCCCCAAGAATCCACCCTCAAAGACGAAGAGCCGTACAGATTTGGTCGACGACCTTGTTCTATGGAATGAAGT
>SDBT01009704.1_pt1 | contig 15591 bp, 10 predicted proteins | sample 2277101 | NCBI WGS metagenome assembly SDBT01 (sample SAMN10404973, study PRJNA504765) | marine sediment metagenome | isolation source: marine sediment core GS10_PC15, 103 cmbsf | place: Arctic Ocean: Southern Knipovich Ridge | collected 2010 | reverse complement strand
GGGCTGGTTGGGGGGGGGGGGGGGGGGGGGGGGGGGGGGGGGGGGGGGGGGGGGGGGGGGGTGGGCGCCGGGGGGGGGGGGGGGGGGGGGATCGTGGAATGGTGGTAGGAGGGGGGTTTCCAAAATCGTCCACCAGACAGGAAAAGATGCTCGACCGTTCCTGGGGACCTGGAACATCGCGGCCCCAGGCAGCAAAAGCCCCTGCCATTTCTTTGCGACAATTCCGGGGGATGTGGGCGCGGGGTGTGCGGCCGCCGTTTGCTTTTCGATTGGTGTGTGGTGCGCGCGCGGGGAGGGGCGTATGAATGAACAGGAGACCACCACCACCACCACCGCCACCACCACGGATTCGCGATCGGGTTTCCGACCGTTTCCGCGAGCGCGCGATGAGGCAAAGAGAGGGCAAGGCACCAATAAAAAAATTTGCGCCGTTTGTGTATCATCGTCATCGTCGTCGTCGTCCGTACTTTTTCACCGAATCACCCCCCAAACGACAACGACAACGACAAAAAAATGAAGCGCAGCTCGGGCAACCCTACCAAAGAGATCCGTTTCGTACACATCCCACTGACAGAGGCAGACGTCTCATCCGGAGCAAACGACGCTCAGCTTCTGTCAGTGGATAAAAAAGAAGACTTACTGTGCATGGAACAGCGACAATGCAGTAGCTTGGCCATAACGGACTATACCACGGAATCGGGCGAATACAGGGTTGTGGCCCCACTCCTGCCTGCGGAAGAGTTGGTGATTGAGCAACTCTTTCAGCGCTTGCATCCTGGGGTGAGCGAAATCGACGTGAACCCGCTACCACCTGCAACAAATGAAGCCTTGCAGGCTGTCGTAGCCGACCTGGTGGAAGGAAGAGTTGCCGAGTGGATGCGTTGCCAGGAGTTGAAGCGAAAGTTGAAAGCCCAAGCCGTTAGGATGGAGGGAAATGTATAAAAGTTTTTGGATTGTACCTGTTCTTCAATGAAATGACGACGACGACGATGGATTTTTCGCACCGGCCCGCCCGCAATTCGTGGAATCAATACGCATACAACGGCAGCGACTTCCGTCCATATCCCACACATCTCGCGTTTTTCTATCGCTGCGTAGGCTGCGGCTGCAACGTCCTCTCGTCCCAGGGCCAAAATCCCGTCGGCGATTGCGACAATGATGGGGGAAAACCCATATGCGATCTCTGCGTGTTTGCCAAGTGGCGCCGCGATATGCATCGCCTGCGTTTGCGGTCCAAAGCACACCCAATATTGCAGACCCCCAATCAGCGGGATATCCTGCGCCGTCGGGTAGGAGCCTGACGCACAACGACGACGACAACGACAAAAAAATAAAATGAAGCGCAGACAACAACACCCAGCAACAACAACAACAACAGCAGAACCGACTCCGCCCCAGAACCAACGACCGCGGAAGCGCGCCAGGACCCAAACCAGCTTCGTGGGGAAGCCCGCGTGGTCCACCGTTCGGGAGGTGATCAACCGGTGGTACCGGCGGCACGAAGATCTGATTCGCACAGAGCGGAGCAGGAGCGGCGGCGATGACGACAACATCCAATACCGGCGTACCTTGCTCCGGCAATTGGCGGCCTCCTTCGCCAAGCTATCCGTGTGGGCAAAACCGTGCCTGGAGGCACACGACCTGCCTCACGGCATGGCCATACCAAAAACCATCGACGCAGCATCGGGGCGTTCGGGCGGCAATGGTGGTGGTGGTGGTGGTGGTGGCAGCGGTTCGGTGACACAGACGGCAGAACTGGAGGCCGCAGCAGATGCGCTCTCTTTTTTGCGTTGCGTCTCGCAGTGCGTCGAAGTGGGCCTCGAATTGTGCATGGAATGTCTCGACCTTCACGCAGGCAGTCCAGCCCAGTGTCTGGCAAATGCCATTGCTGTCGACATATTGGACCCCATGCGCTGCTCCCTGTGGGCCATCTTGGCTGCCATGGAACCCACCCTGTTCTGGGACCCGAGGCCCTTTTGGCGAACAAAACACCTGCGCGACCTGTGGGCCGTCTACGTCCGCCTGTGGTTCTTTGCCTGCTTTGAGCAGTACCCCCGCCTGAAGGCCGAAGCCCACCGACGCAATTCGACGTTGGAGGCCTCCGATCATCTGTCGACATCATCATCATCATCATCAGCAGCAGCAGCAGCAGCAGCAGCAACAGCACGTGAGCCATCCGAACCGGAGGCATGGAGCGACGGCGACGACGACGACGAACCATACGATCCGGCCGATCCTCGGTACAGCCGACGGCCCCTGCACACCATGCAGGGCCTGGGACTCGACGACGGGATGACAAAAGTAATCTCAGAACAAGGAGATGAGGACGGCAACGACCCAGAACAAGTAAGGGTGAGGGTGGTCGACGAGGGTCTGGCCATGCCCTGCGAAATCGATGCCGAGACCTGGCCAATGTCGGAACTGTTTGTAGCCATCGACGTGCTGACCGATCGGTGGCCGCTGGTGCGGTACGGACGGCAGGTGGTCCGACTCATCGGCCGCATCCTGCTTCGCTATGCCAACCTGGCTTACGTGGTGTCGGATACACCCACATCGGCCCACGACCTGCGCGAGTATGTAGACGAACGATACGAATCGGTATCTGGCACCGGGGGCCGCACGCTGGGGGAATGCGCCCGCTCGGTGCGATACACTGCATTCTATGGAGACGGAGGAGCGGCTCTGCGGGACATGCTCTCCGATCTGTGCAGCGTCGCCCACGCCGATGCCTGGATGTGGGCCCTCTCCCCCACCATCTGGCAACAAGAGCAGCCACCGGCGGCGGCGGCCGCGGACGGGGGTTCCTACGCGGGGGAGACGCTGCTCCGCCTTCGCGCCCAAAAGGCTTTGTCCGAAGTTCCCTTGGCAAGGCGTCTGTGGTTTGCCCTCTGTGGAACGCACGACGATGACGATGACGATGACGACGATGACGACGACGACGACGACGACGACGATGAGACAGGCAACCCGTCGAATCAAATCGCTGATCCTCTGATGTGGCTGTGCCTCCGAGACGGAGTCCTGGATCTATCGTGTTTGCAACAACATCCTGCTGCTGCTGCTGCTGCGGCGCAGGCTCCCGTCTCCCTGGGGAGGCAGGATGCCGAATCGGTGTCGCGGGCTTTCCTGGACGCAGTGGCCGTCTTTCTGCGGGAACGGGACTCGGACGAGGCCTTCCGGACGTTTGCCAGCTCGGGGACGTGCCAGCTCTTGCGGCCGGGAGAGGTGTGGCGATTCGGACAGCGATGGACCCGTCACGCCTGCACTTCCATCAATGTGCTCAACGCCATGCGCGACCGTGACATGATGCGTTACAACGAGATGGTGAGCCACGCCCGACTGCCCCACACGCTTGCCGAGGACCCACTCCGGGCGCTCCCCGATGACCTGATCACGTTGTTGGACCACCTGATGCTGGAATGCTTCCGCTACATTATGCGCAAGCAGTGCTCGGGGCAGGCAACAGACGCCTTTCCCAGGTACCTCATCGAACAGCACCACATGCACTCGGCCTGGGCCCTGGATTGCCCCACCCCGTGGGACGATGTTTTGGTGTGGTGCGGACGGTTGGTGTCGGAGTTCATCGGCGGTGGACGCAGTGCTGCTGCTGCTGCTGCCGGTGACCCGTCGATGTTGCCGCCCTCGGCTTTGTGGGAGGAGCGGGCCATGGAACGCCTGGCTCGGGGAGCTCAGTTTGCCGCGGATATCCCGCCCTGGCCCAAAATCATCCTGCTGTCGGGCCGCGTCTTCCTGTGGAACCCATTGGGCAGCATCTGCTACCGGCTCTTTCAACTGCGACAGAACCAGGACCCAGGAGCTGTGCCCCGAACCGAGCTGGACCTGGTGCGCCGACGGCGAATGTGTGCCGAGCTGCTCGACGTGTCCGACCTGGCCATGGCAGGGACCTTGGTGCTGTGGCAGGAAGCGCGCATCATGGTGGCCGAAAGCATGCGAGATGCCCTGTTGGATCTGAATGGCGGCTGTTCGATGACTGCTGCTGCTGCTGCTGCTGCTGCTGCTGCTGCCGATGGAGGCTGCTCGGCCCTGTCCATTGTCACCCGCCGCGTCGAGGCATACCACGGTCTGATGCAGTGGATGCTGGGACGATCTCTGATGCGATCACCACCATCATCATCTGATTACGACGACGACGACGACGACGACGACGACGACGACGATGACGACGACGACGACGACGACGACGACATAAGAGAGGGTGCAGGAGAACTGTAACATCCCGGCGTTTTTTTGATCAAACAAACGGCGTAAAAAACGATCGATAGAAAACGGCAGCAGCAGCAGCAGCAAGAGGTCCAAGGCGAGCATGCAGTCCCCGTTTTTCTCGGCAGGGAGAGGTCGGTCTCCCGCCGGAGCATCACCCGATCCTGCCTGGTCCGCCGTGATGTACGACGCCCAGTGGAACTTGGCACCGGGCCGCACGTCTCCGCGGGTCTGGCGACCCCTGGGCCCCGCCATCTACTATGAGCTGATGTGCCTGCACAACAACTCGCCGGTCGTCCGCAGCATCATGGAGATTCTGTACGAAGAGGTGATGCGTGGTGGCGTGTCTCTGGTGCCGACAGCAGCAGCAGCCGCCGCATCAAGAGAAGGCAAGGAGAAACTGCAGCGCCGCCAACAACAACAACAACAACAACAACAACAACCGCCCCCCATCGCAGGATTGCAGGAGGGGACCCGAGATCCGCGCGACGAGGCGCGTCTCAGGAGCACCCTGATGTACGCGCTTCTCTACGGACACCTCCTGTACGGTCTGATTCCATACATGATCGACCCGGATCGATCGGGTTCGGTGTGGATTCCACCGCCCGACAAGGGCTATTTTGTGGTGCGGGGAGGCAACTACGGGAAAGTCGACATTCGCTGGCGCTGGCTGCAGGGCGGCTCTAACGGCCGGCAGTCCGGTTCGGTGGCCACGGTTGCCGCCGCCCCATTCATGGGCCTGCAGGGCCAGTCCTACGAACCCGACCCAAAGGTTGGGGTCTATGTGTGGAAGCGCCGGTGGCCCTACGACGGGGCCAGCGCCCCCTTCAATTCCAAGATGCAGCTGCTGCTGACCGATCTGGTGCGCTACCGCACCATGCTGGAGAACGATGCGCAGGCCGACTGGGAGCGCACCCACGGCACTCTGGTGGTGGAGCCTGCCCCGAGGAAGGTCGATCCGAAACAACAGAGTCGCCACGTTGTCGAGGTGCTCTTTCGACAGTTCGTCTGCGACCCCAGCGGCCGGCGGCCCGGCAATGCGCCGGGAGGTGGCATGTTGAGCCGTGGCCAAGTGCGCCGGGAGTCCAGCCGCACCACTTCCAACCTCATGGCTATGGCCACCTCGACGGCCAACGCAAACTACGGCGCCCCCGACGATGCAATTCAAACGCGGGTCGATCCTTGCACTGGGATGCTGAGCCGCAAGCGACGGACCGTGGCATGGCAACGGGCGGTCATGGCCCTGCCCGACGACGTGCGGGCCACCAACGCCTTCCCTCAGCCGCAGCTTAGGCCCGACCTGTTGGCGCAGTCCAACCATTGGATCACCACGGCTGCCATGACCATCGGCATCCCGCCGGCCTTTGTGTATGGGGCCGGATACATGTCGCAAACGCCACGGGCCAGCAAGCACGCCACCGGAGGAACGGGGTCGGTGGCGGGGGGCGCGCAAAGTTCCTCGTCGGCAGCAGGGAGCCCTGGCGGCGGAGGGGGCCTGGGCCTCGGTCCGGGTTCGCCCCCCGACCAGATGCGAGGGCTGGTGGGCAGCTTGCGGACCGAATTGGAAGCATTCGCCGGCGAGGCCTTCACCATGGCTGCCAAGCCGGGTGTGGTGGCAGATCTCTCGCGAAAGGTGCAGCGGCTGGACGAGACCGACCTGTCGGCCATGACGTTCATGGAGCGCCAGCTGCAGCTGATGGGGGACACCCTGGCTCAGGCCGTCGAGCGACTCGACGAGGCTCGCCAGGAGGACACCAAGGTGCTGCACCGAGCTGTGGCCGTGGCCGACCGTGCCCAAGAGTTGTGGAAGGCAGATTTTGTGCGGGCGCAGGTGGCGCTCATCCGCGGCTCTCTCGAGGAGCTGACTCATCCCACCGGCCGGCAGCTGGAAGAACAGCGCATCCGCGGCATGGATGCGGAGCCTCTCCGCTACCCCGGCCAGGTCTTGGCCCCCAGCGACGACGGCAATCTCCTGGATCCGCCGACCACCACCCGGGAACCGGGCGAGGGCGGCAAGAATAAGAAAGTGGTGGTGATCCAGGACAATCCCAACGCCCTGGCCGAGCTCGCAAGCAAGCGTCGCGATCGCATCCTGGAGGAAACCGACGGCCTCTTTGGGGGAACGCGGATGGTGCTGCCGGCCACGTCGGGCCCGGGGGCTCGGGCCCAACGAGTGGCGCTGCCCGAGATTCCGGACCTGGCCCGGGCCGTAGAACGGGCCGAACGCACAGTGGAAGAGAAGGACGTGCGCGACGTCGATCGGGCCGACGCCGTCCAACGCATGCAGCGTCTGCGCGACGACAGCCGCCGTGAACCCCTCTTTGGCCTCCAGTGGCCCGGAATGCCGGTACCCGACTGGACGCGCATGGAATCTCTGGTGGAACTGGAGATGATGGATCCGCTGGTGCTGCAGCAGACCCTCCTGCTGGATATGGGCCTGTCCACGGCAGATATTCACTTACAGCAACAATGGATGCAGGTCAGGCAGCGCGAACGGGAGAACGAACGCCGGGAGGATCGTATATTGACGCGACGGGAGCGAGAGGCCAACATCATCGCAGCGAAGCGACCCCGCCCCACCGCCGCCGCCGCTGCTGCTGCTGGGACAACTACAGCCAAGAAGCAACGCACCGCCGACGCAGAGGCGAAGGCAAAAGCAAAAACGAAGGGCGGAACGTGAGCGTCGCTTTAGGGGCAATAGATTTTTTTTCGATTTTTTCTCAACCCCTTTTTTTGGCACCACAGGTCCATAGCAGCGCCCCTCGGCGACGACTTTCTGTCATTACATGCACACACACTCACACGCAGGCACGCAGGCATGCCGCGCGTGTCTGCCACAAAAAAACTTGCTCAGTGAATAATATACCGATGGCGGCGGCGGCGATGACGATGATGATGGCGGCCACGACGATGCTGGTCCTTTTGTTAACGGCGACGCTGATGGTTCCTGCCGAGGCCCGCAAACACAAGAGATCGGCGACTCGCGGCGGCAGCAGCAGCAGCAGCAGCAGCGAAAAATCGGTGTGGGCCGACGATGACGGCGCGAGAACAAAAGAAGAAGCAATAACAACAACAACAACAACAACAAAACGTCCTCGGAGAGATTCTCCGCCGTCCTCCCCCCCTCCCTCATGGATGAGTACCGCGCCCGTGCCGTCGCAGATGGCCATGTCCGAGCGGGGGCTGTCCCGCGCCAGTCGCCCTTCCTACAAGCAAAACTTTGACTACCGACCCGACCGCTTGCCAAAATCTCCGACACAGCTAGAGAAAGAGCTTGCCGAGCGTGTGGCGGGGCCACAGCGGCGGCGGCGGGGGCAACGTGATAGACGACAAGGGGCAAGTCGTACCGATCTGCTCGGCCGCGAGGGCGGCAACAACAACAACTGGGACGACACCGGCCGCAATCTGGTGCCCGCCCCTGGTGGTGGTGTTGGTGGTGCGGCGGCGGGTCGGGAACTGGGTCGCAAGCCAGGCACGGGTCCCGACGGCAAGCGATGGCGCATCGGATCGCGCACGGCCGACTGCCTGGGAGTGGAGGGAGGCGCCGCCAAGGTGGACGCCTGCGGAGAGTGCGACGGAGACAACTCTACCTGCCTCGACTGCGCAGGCAGTCCTAATGGTCAGGCACGTCAGGGCCCCTGCGGCTACTGCTGCGGCGGAGACAGCGGCATCGAATGCGGGTGGGCCAAGGATGCCTGCGGGGTATGTCGCGGAGACAATTCCAGCTGTGCCGACTGTGCCGGCACGCCCTATGGAGACGCAAAGCCCGACTGTTCCGGTGTGTGCGCCGGCACGGACAGGTCTTGCTTCGACTGCCTGGGGGAGCGCGACGGTCCGGCACGCTACGACGCCTGTAAGGTGTGCGAGGGCGACAACTCCACTTGTATGGATTGTGGGGGCGTTCCCTTGGGAGGGAGGGTGGCCGACGCTTGCGGCAAGTGCGGGGGCGACAACAGCAGCTGCTCGGACTGTACTGGAACCCCATTTGGGGACAGCGTACGAGATGCCTGCGGCGTGTGTGGAGGCGACGGGACCAGCTGTTGTTGCGCCGAGACGACGACGCTGTTGACTTTGCCTCCGTTTCCACCACTCTCCGCGGGCGGGGACGGCGGCGGCGGCGAAGAAACCACGAGCGCTGCTTATCCAGCCCCCCCTCCCTTACTGTGTAATGGCAACGGAGAGTGCAATCCAGAGTATGCGCACTGCATGTGCTATCCAGGGTGGACGGGTCCCTACTGCGACGCGCCACAGAACATGTGCCAGCCCTGGGATGACTGCTCCGGAGGCAGGGGGCAGTGCGACCCCGAGACCGGTTTCTGTCGCTGCCAGGAGGGGTGGATGGGCCAACGCTGCGAATTCTCCACCTGCAGTGGGGGCAAAGGCGTCTATCACATCGACACCGACGAGTGCCGATGCCTGGTGGGGTACGACGGCGATCGCTGCCAGGACTGCGCCCCCGAAGTCTATGTGAGATGGCGCAAGGTCGGCGACAGCTCGGCCCACGGGGGCTTCCGTCGTGTGCGGCAGTCGATGCACCGTCTCTGCATGCGGGTCCCCGACCGGGATCAGGAGGTTCCCTCCGGAGTGGAGAGCGTGCGCGGGGCCAGCGAGGCCGAATCGCTGATGCTCAAGACAGGGGCGGCGGAGGACCTGCAGCAGTTGCGCGACACCGAACGGGCGCCCGTGTTCGTCTCCATCTCGGCACCGGGCGATGACATGGCCGAGGCCTGGCTCATGGGAGGAGTCTTTATCAGCGGCGTGACGAACGAGCGGGAGTTTATGCGGCCCATGTCGGTTCACAATGCCAGCGGCTACTGGTACGACTGCGGGTGTCGGTTGGCTCCGCAGAACCAGACTGCGTCGGTTCAGATGGAGCCCCCGGAGTTTGTGCTCCCCGCCGCCCCCGCCCCGTCGGAAGCGCCCGCAGCAGCAGCAGCAGCAACAAAACCGCCGGTGGTGCCAACCATCACGGCCGCCGCCGCCGCCGACGATGGGGATGCGGCCGACATCCCAGCCGAAGCGACTGACAGCGATGGATTCATGGAACGTCGTCGCGACAGCAGCAGCAGCAGCGACTCTGCAGATGACGACCGGGACAAGAACGAAAAACTGTTGGACAAGGAGACGAAAAAAGCGCGGATGTCACGGCGGGTGCGAATCCTGCATATGCTGCGGCAGGCCACGCTGGGACAGTTCCGGTCGCTGACGCAGGCCATCATGGACGCATGGGACAGGCAGGTGGACACCTCGACGGCCGAAGCCGCCGTGATCTCTGCTGCCCTCAACGACATCATCGATGGCCTGCGCTATGACGCGGCATTCGGCATCCTGTTCACCACCTTTTACTGGTCCTTTTTGATATGGGTCGGCGGAGGGCTGGCCGCCATCATCTTTTGCCTCTATCGCTTTGGGAATGGTGGTGGTGGCGACGGCGCAAGCTACAAGAAGAGTGATTAGGTTTGGCCCACTTTTCTTTGTTGTTGCTTTTTCATTTATTGCCAAGACTCTGAATACCGATCAATATCGCCCCGCCCCACCCCAGTCCGCCGCCGCCGTGGTTATGGTGTTGTTGTTGTTGTTGTTGTTGTTGCTGTTGTTGTTGTTGTTGTTGTTGTGCAGGCGACCTGGGTGTTATCGCAGGACATCACACTATATATATACTCTGGCTGTTGTTGCGAATCCTGCAGGTGCTGCGGCAGGCCACGCTGGGACAGTTCCAGTCGCTGACGCAAGCAATCATGGACGCGTGGGACAGGCAGGTGGACACCTCGACGGTCGAAGCCACCGTGATCTCAGCTGCCCTCAACGACATCATCGATGGCCTGCGCTATGACGCAGCTTTCGGCATCCTGTTTACCACTTTTTATTGGTCCTTTTTGATATGGGTCGGCGGTCTGCTGGCCGCCCTCATCTTTTGCCTCTATCGCTTTGGGAATGGCAGCAGCAGCGGCGGCGGCGGCGGCGACGATGCAAGCTAGTTAGCTACGAGAGTAGTAGTAGTAGTAGTAATTTTAAAAGTTGATCCCGTTTTACCCTTGTGCTGCTGCTGCTGCTGCTGCTGCTGCTGCTGTTACTGATGCTGCTGCTGCTGTTGCTGTTCACGTTGTTGTTGTTGTTGTTGTTGTTGTTGTTGTTGTTGTTGTTGTTGGGTACTGACCGATCACCCATTTGCTGCCAGGGCGCAGCTGCTTTTTGCGCCATCGATTCGATTCTCTTTGGCCTGGCGGATCGATGATGTCTATTTTGAACTGCTGTAAATGGACAGGCACCCCCTCCTCGTCATCCGGTTCGAAATAGATATCATCCATCCGCAGTTTTCTGACGGACACTATGCTTGCGCCGGTGAAATTCCTTTCATCGATCAGCATTCGCAGCGCAAGGGTGCGCACGGCTGAGCCCATGACCACATCCCATGCTGCTGCTGCTGCGGCATTCGATGTGTTGACGGCCACGTTAGTTGTGTGCACCACGATTGGCGAGGTTCCTAATCTCTGTTCAACCATAGGGATGGACGTCGTCTCGGCAAACAAACGAAATGCGTCGGACGCATTCCGTGCACCGGCAAGATAGAGGTTCTCGAGCCACAGGCCACCAGCCATGCCCAGGACGCCGATGCAGAAATTCTCTGTGCTCCTAATGACCATCGAGTGTGTTTCGGTTCGCATCGGTTTATCGAACAGGAGGATGGGCATATTCTTCCCGTTGAGCGGGTTTCCCGTGTCCGGATCGGTCAGTGGCCTTACCATGTTGCCTCCGATTTCGTCGGTACTGTTGTGTATCATGAAGTCGTAGCGACGGCCCGTGCTGCCCAAAAGCTCAATGTCGGCAGCCTTCCACCAGGTGGGCACCCGAATCATCTCTGTTCTGCGGATGATGCCCTGTAATTGAGACAAGTGCGGCAATTGGCGCACCAGGAGACCCTGATCACGCCTGCTCAGAGAATCCACCTTGACTATGCTCCAAAAGAATCTCAATATGTCGCCTCTGCGGTGCATATAAGCACCGGCGCCCGGCAGCAGCATCATGCCGTGGACTCGCAGAGGCTCCGCGTAGTCGCCATCGCGCAGCGGAAGGCCGCGTCCTGACTCTGTCCATCCCAGATGTTTGCGGGCCCGGTTGGCCAGTCTGGACACGGAGGGTGCCGAGGGCAGGCCCTCCCAGACTCTCTCAGCGGCCAACTGGAGCCGCACCACAGCGCACGCATTCATGCGAAACAATTCGTTGAAAAATACGGTGTCCAGGAACAGCCGGAACCACTGGGGCGGCACCAGCGGCGTCTCCCGCAACATGAAGGCTGGCGTGGGCTCGCGAGGCAGTTCAAAGGATTCGACATCATCTGCGCCCCAGACGTGCGCTGCGTTCCCATAGGCGCGACCGGGAAGGATCCCCTCCAGGGGCCCCTGCAGCCATCGACGATACATAGTGGCGCGGAACGCAGGATCCAACAGAACTGCTGTCAGCGGCCAGTTCCCTTGGATTATGGCCGAGAACGTCTCTGCCAGGACTTTACGGCGGGCGAAGCCGGCTTTCAGTCGAGCCAGGGGATACTCGAATGGGGTGAGGGGGATGAGGCGCACGGGTTCCAGCATATATATACCCACGTTTTGCCACACATCCGCGGGCAATTGTGGCCACACCTCGACCTCGGCGCCCGGCGAAGGAGGCTGTGGGCCGCGACGCACGCGCACACGACGCGAGTGCGGGACGGTCGCGACGCGACGCTTGACACCACGGTCAGCATCGTCATCATCGCCACCGTTGGTACCCACGGGTTTGTACGGACGCGGGGGGCGTGGGCCGGAAGGATCGTCTCCGGGCCTGTGTGGGACCGTCAGCAGCGCATCCGCATGGTGGCCCACTCCTGCCAGTTCCAACAATTCGCGTGCCAGAGCATCCACTTTTGCCCATTCCATGTTTTTTGGTTTGCGAAGAAAACGATTATTTTTGTTCTGCTGCTGCTGCTGCTGCTGCTGCTGCTGCTGCTGCTGCTGCTGTTGTTGTTGTTGTTGTCATGTACAATAGCACGTGGTGCAACAGCCGAAATGGTGGAGATGGACCGTTTTTCTTTATTCGTCATCATCCAATTACATACGAACTCGGCTCCTCATGCGGCCAGGAACCCACTACCCAATTGGTGTCGGCACGCGGCCTCAAGGCGCTAAAGAAATTCAGGTATGCGCCCCCGCCCGCCCGGTCGGTATTTTCCCGGCTATTAAGGATGCGTATGGCCGGACCCATGACTTCGTCCCATGCCGGCACCACCGGCGGCACCACCGGTTTACTGATGGCCACGTTGGTTGATTGCACTATCAATGGCAGAGGAGTCCCTCGCGGGAATGTCTCAGGGAAAACCGTCGTCTTGGCCAGCAACCTGAAGACGCTGGACGCATTCCGTGCACTGGCCAGAAGGACGTCATGGAGTCGTATGTCGTTCCCCATGCCCAGGATGCCAACGCAGAAACTTTCCGTGTTCCTCGCCGCCGGGCGTGTTCCAGTTGTTCCAGTTGTTGTTGTTCCAGGTGTTCGCATCGGTTTATCGAACAGGAGGACGACGGTCTTTGTACGTGACTCCCTGAGCCCGAGCCCGAGCCCCGGTCCCGCCGTGTGTCCTCCGATGTTGGCGGTGGTCTCTAAGTGCGTGTTGTAGGGCCACCCGGTGTCGCCCGTAATTTCAACGTCGGCAGCCTTCCACCAGGTGGGCACCCGAATCATCTCTGTTCTGCGGACGATGCTCTGTAATTGAGGCAAGTCCGGTAATTGCTGCAGCAATTGAACACGCGGATCATGCTTGTACAGGGAAGCCGCTGCGACTATTCTGTGAAAGAACCCCAATATATCGCCTTTGCTACGCAAACCCGCATTGGCGGTCGGCAGCATCATCATGCCCTGGGACCGCAGAGGCTCCGCATAGTCGTCGTCGGTCAGCCGTGGGAGGTCTTCCGTCACTCCCCATCCCAGATATTTTCGGGCCCGCTCGTCCAGCCTGGACACGGAGGGTCCCGACGGCTGGACGCCTCCCCAGTTCCCATCATCGGCCAACTGGAGCCGCACCACAGCACACGCATTCATGCGGAACAATTCGTTGAAAAAGACGGTGTCCAGGAACAGCAGGAACCACTTGGGCGACACCAACTCTATGCCCCGCAACACGAAAGGCGGTGTGGGCGCGCGAGGCAGCTCGAACGATGTGGCATCGTCTTCCCCCCAGACGTTCGCTGCACTGCCATAGTCGCGGCCCGGCACCACGCCCTCCAGGGGCCCCTGCAGCCATCGACGATACATAGCGGCGCGGAACCAAGGGTCCAACAGAGCTTCGGTTATCTGCCACTGACTTTCGACTGTGGCAAAGAATGCCTCTGCCAGGACTTTACGGCGGGCGAAGCCGGCTTTCAGTCGAGCCAGGGGACGCTCGAATGGGGTGAGAGGGATGATGCGCACGGGTTCGAATATGTATATGCCCACGTTTTGCCACACCTCCGCGGGTAAAAGACGCAGAGGAGGCTCCACCTCCTCGACCTCGGCGGCGGGCGAAGCAGGCTCGTCGGGCGCGCCTGGACGCGGGCGCACACGACGCGAGGGCGGGGCGGTCGCGACGCCGCGCTTGACGCCACGGTCACCACCGTCGCCGTGGGCGCCCACGGGTTTGTACGGACGCGGGGGGCGGGGGGCGGAAAGATCGTCTCCGGGCCCGTGCGGGACCGTCAGCAATGCATCCGCATGATGGCCCACCCCCGCCCGTTTCAACAATTGGCGTGCCAGAGCGTCCACCTCTTTCCATTCCATGTTTTTGTTCGAAAAACGACTCTGCTGTTGTCGCTGCTGCTGCTGCTGGTGCTGCTGGTGTACACATGAAAAGAGCACTGTGACGGCACCAAAAAGTGGGGACCAACTGTTTATTATTAATTGTGACGGAGATGCAAGGCACGACCCCACCCACCCACCGGGGACAAAAACGACATTCCGCGCGCGCGCGCGTCGGCCTCAATCTTCGTGCTCGCGCCCGGACCAACGCCCTTCAAAGTCAGCGACGCAGTTGATCAGAACGAAGGGCGTATAGATCACTCGCACCACGGTAATGGCAATGTGTCCGCAGTGTAGGCTAATGTTGCCGCCGCCGCAGCATCCAAACAACATCAGGGCGTCTGTGCACACGGAGAGCGCCAACACGATGGGCGTACACAGGCTCACCCGCACGAGGCGCTGCCGTCGCGATATCTGCAGTCCCAGGCTTATGGTGGCCATAACGATTTCGAGTATATACGTCCACTGAACGACCTTGGGCCAGGGAGATCGCAACTGGCCAGCGTCGTCTGCGGCCGCCGCCGTGGGGTTGACCAACCACCACCACAGCTCAAGCGACGCGTGGAAGCAACTCGCCATCAGACAGAGCGACTCGAGGAACAGAAACATGTTGGCGTCATCCTTGCGGAACCACAGGGTACTGGCGGTCCGCGGACTGCGGGCATCGAATGGGTGGTGGTGCAGGAGAGGCTTTGTGTCGGTGCCGATGGTGACGCCATCGTTGTCATCGCTCTTTACCTCTTTTGCTGTCGCTGGTGCCGGTGCTGGTGCCGTGTCTGCGGTTGTGGTGGGGGGCGACGACATAGCAAAAGTTGGGGGCAGGAATCGTGTGCTATTGTTGTTGTTGTTACACAAATTCCGGAAAAACGTGCAAAATTTTTAATCGGCCGGTCAAAGAAAAAAACTACCCAACGCGGGAGAGCAATCCCACACCAATGCCCGCCGACATAACGAGCAGTATCGCCCAGACGCCGATCGTGATCGAGATCATGGTGTCCGGGCCGTAGACATCGAATGGATGGAAGAAAGGTTTTGTGGTCGTCAGCCAGGGAGATCGCAACTGGCCAGCGTTGTTCTTTTTTTCTGATGCTGCTGTTGCTGCTGCAGTCGTTGTCGGCGGTGCCACCGTGTCTGTGGCGGTGTGACGCAACGACATAGCGAAAAAACTTGGGCAGGAATCGTATGTTGGTGTTGTTGTTGTTGTTACACAAATTCCGGGAAAAAAGCCGGCCAAAGAAGGAAAAACTACCCAACGCGACGGGGGAGCACCCAGGAAAGCACATAGGCCACGGCATCAATGCCCGTCGACATAACGAGCAGTACCACCCAGGCGGCGGTCGCGATCGAAAGGATGATGCCCAACGCATCGAGGATCTTTGCCGCCCATCCGCCGACGGACCGGTCGTTCTTTATCCAACGCTCCACGGATTTTGTCTGGCGCATCATCAGCAGACACAGGACCACTTGCTGTATGGCCCACACACACACGTAGGCGCCGAAAGCCAGCCACATACGCTCGATGCCCATCATGATGATCACGGGCGTCGTCGTCACAAAATCCAATAGAAA
>SDBT01009703.1_pt1 | contig 15592 bp, 17 predicted proteins | sample 2277101 | NCBI WGS metagenome assembly SDBT01 (sample SAMN10404973, study PRJNA504765) | marine sediment metagenome | isolation source: marine sediment core GS10_PC15, 103 cmbsf | place: Arctic Ocean: Southern Knipovich Ridge | collected 2010 | reverse complement strand
AATAAAATTACAATATTAAATTTTTTACAATATTGTAATTTATTAAAAAATCCAATTTTTTGATAATGCTCAATCGCATCTGTTTCTGTTTTTAAATGATCTAGATTATTATAACTAACATAAAATTCCCAATCGAAAGCTGTAAAAGATTGTGCGTCTATAGTTATTTCTTTTGTTTCAGAAACTCGCTTTGGGTCTTTATAACAGTTACTATTTATACTTGAAATGATGATTGAAAACAAAATAATCAACTTTTTAGATCTTAACTTCATAACTCACCTTTTAAAAAAATGTCCTTTTTTTCTTAAAAATTTCTTATTTTACTTGAAAAACAATAAATAATGTTAGTTGTTAAGTCCATTAGAAAACATTTTTACAATGAATTACAATAATGCACCCTGAGTCCCAATAATTCTATCAAATACCCAAAAAATCTTTCATATGCATGTTCAACTTGGCCATCATGTTTGGGATAACCAAGGTTAAGCTGATTGAATAACTCAATTCTATTATATTTTCTAAAAAAATCTGTCATTTTATGAGAAACAATAAACATAGTACCTGCGGAAAAATAAAACTTCTCTTTTTCGGGAATTTCAAAATAATATAAAATTTCTCGTAATATTAATCGGGTAAAACGCTCTCCCTTACTTCTACCCATTGAAGAAAGCACTTTGCATGGACAAATACTATCATATTGTGGTATATAATCTTTTAGATTTAAATTCAAAATAGCAAGTAATTTATTACGCCAACTTTTACGTTTTTTTGTATGCAATTTAACCAAGTAATCATGTGGTAAATTTTCTTTAATAAGCTGATCAAGCAGTAAAAAAAAACCTCCAATATCTACACCACGATTTTCTGAAAAAATTACCTGAATTTTTTCAGATTCAATTACTAAGCTTTCTTTAAGATAACGCGAAATCAGATATAACTTCAGACAATTATCATAGGTAATTTTTTCAGGATGATATGGAGCTGACTCTATGCAATACTTATAAATATTATATTTTTTTTCTACGGAATTGTTTATATCTTTTAGAGCATTAATAACCCAATTAAATGTATTGAAAGATTCTACATTTAAACTAACAGGCACATTAATTTTAATATAAAATTTTTGACATTTATTTAACAAAACAAACTTATTTATTCTTGTAATAAATTCATCCATTAAATCCATATCATAAAGATGAAGTAAAATAACTGTAGTGTGTTCAAATATGTTACAACCTTCCTCTGGTTTTTTATTTACATAATTTTCTGCATTAATATTATTTTTAAAATTAACGCAGAAAATTAAATAGAAAATAAGAATATTTATAAAACAACTTTTTCTCATGAATAAAGTTATTTTTTACTTAAGATTTTTCTTCATACGTTCAAAAACACCAATAATAGCTTCTTTAATTGATGGAATGTTCGGAAATTCTACCAATAATTTACTCGCGTCAAGTTCATTATTTGAACGACCAGCTTTTAAAATTTTATCTTGCTCTTCTATGGTAAAATTTTTATACACAAATTCAGGGTCAATATATTTTATGTAAAGATCCAAAATTTCATTATGGGAAATAACACCTGGATTAACAAAATTGTAATTCCCTACTAATTTTCTTCTGGCCATTTCTGGAATAAGTGGCATAAGCTCATACAAAATACTCATTGAATTTGGTATATTAACTACTCTTTCATATTTGATAATTTTGGTAATAAAACTACGAAAATGTAAATCATCTGAAATTGGCATGCGTAAACGTAAATTTAAAACATTTGGATAAGAAGAAATTAATCTATCAAGCATCGCTTTAGTAAAAGAATAAAAGGAGCCATGAAAATTAGGCTCATCTTCTTCTTTAAAACCTATACCACTAAACATAAGATGTTGATCATCATATTCATAAATACAACCGGTACCAATATTAATAACATAAATGTCATTCATAAATGCAATATCAAATAACGTTAATGCACCAACTAAATTAGCACGAATTGTTTCTTGCTTATTATCTTCGCACCAATCAACATTAGGACGTCCTGTAACACCTGCGGCATTTACTATACAATCTGGTTTCACTTTTTGAATTTCTTGTATAATCACAGTTCTGTCTTCTAAGCGCGTTTGTGAACGAAAAACAGTATAACCTTCATTTTCTAAAATTGTAGCAATTTTTTGGCCAATCCAACCAGTTTTACCACCATAAACTAAAAATATCTCCGGTTGTGCTGTAAGAGAAAAAGTAATTAAACAAGCACCAAGCACGAATAATTTTTTTGAAATCATATTTTTTCCTTTCATTATTGATCCACAACTCCTTCAGAAGTGTTTATAGGTACCAACATCATAGATTCCATCTTTTCACAACTATCTCTGTTCTTTTGGTACCATTTTATGGTCTTTGTAATACCCTCTTTCAGAGGTACTACTGTCTCCCAACCTAAAAGTTCTTTTGCTTTTTGTGTTGAAGAAATATGACAATCTACTTGGCCCGGACGATCAGATACAAATTGTAAGTAACTTTCTGGTAGATTAAAGTATTCAAGAATTATTTTTGCTACATCAAGTACAGAGGTTGATATACCGCTTCCAATATGTATCACCTGATTTTTTATCTTTAAAAAATCTTCACTATGTAATGCTAGATCCAATGCACGAGCAAAATCATATGTATGTAACCAATCACGTTTCTGTTCACCTGTACCATGTATTGTTATTGGTTTATTTTTAGAGAGAAGCGATATAAACCGTGGAATCATTTTTTCAAGATGTTGTTGTGGACCATAATTATTAAACGGTCGGATAATAAGAGCGGGTATATCATATGTACACCAGTATGCATATACCAATCTATCAGCTCCTGCCTTTGCTGCTGCATAGGGTGAACGAGGTTTTATAGGATGATTCTCGTCCATAGGCTTAAATTCTGCGGTACCTAAGACTTCTGACGTTGAAATATGAATATAACGCTCAACAGATTTTGAATATTTTACAAGTGATGTCATCATAACACGAGTACCCATCACATCGGTTTCAAAAAATACCAAGTCGTCATAAATACTCCGCGTAACATGCGACTCAGCTGCAAAGTGAACAACAAAATTTGCACGACTCATAAGATAATCGACAAGATAAATATTATTCACCGAACCATAATAAAAATTAAATCGATCTGAATTACGAATATGCTCTGGAATATTCTCCAGCGAACCTGCATACGTCAGTAAATCAAGTACATCAAAATGATAGTCTGGATATTTTTCAAACATATATGTAAGAAAATTGCTACCAATAAAACCACATGCTCCAGTTAGAAAAACAGTTTTTTTTGATAATTGTCTTGTGAGTATTTTATTTTTATCAAACAGCCGTGAATCTGTACAAATGATCAAGGAATAAAAGAAAACAAAACTTACTATAAAACTATAAAATAGAATGTTTTTTTTCATGCTCTCTCCTTTTTAAAACACAGTCCCTTTTTTTATATTTAATATATTACTATTTTAGTCATCATAAAAACAACAGAAATATAGGATGTTTTTAATTTTTATCAATTCATTCAAATTAATATCATTAATTTCTTACAACAATGTCAATAATTGCCATTAAAACCATATACACGCACATAAAAAATAATTAGGAATCTGAGAGCTTGTTTTTTTTATAAAATAAGCCTACTTTGCGGTTATCTATCATTATTTCTTGCCAATATTTTTCTAATTCAGCTAAATTGGTACAATTTTCTTTTATTTCTTTTGCAAGAATATCTTCTTTTCTATAAAGCGTCATATTAAAATTATGAATAGGTATATTCTGCAATGTATCACATGCAAATTTCCAAGCATATATATCATCATAAATAAATTGATAAGGAATATTTTTTTCTGTTAATACCCGTGCAGAAATACCAAGATATACTCCATATGAAAAGGTTCTTTCTAAGTCAACTATACTTTTATTAATATCTTGTTCTCTGAAAATTTCTTCATCATCATTACAGAGAATTATATATTCACTCTCAGATTGAGAAATAATTGTGGTAAAAGTATATTTTACTGTACCAGGTTGTACACCAATACATTCAATATTTAAAATATCTTCATCAAGTAAATTATAATACTGAATAATATTATCATTATTCGCTTCAAACAAGGCATATACCCTACCGATATTATGCATTTTATCATGAAGAGATTTTATAAAAGTCGATAAGTCTGATGGATCATGAGAAATAACAACTACATCTGCTTTTGCATCAATCAACTTTTCAAGACGACCAATAATTGGTTCATCTAACTTAACATATCGAGGTGCCTTAAGAATCTCGTCTATATTTTTTAGTTGAACCGTGTTATTTCTTTTAAAACTCTTTATTGGATTAGCAAGATTATAAATATAGCTAATCTGGGAAATAAATTGAGTTCGCATGCGGGCCATCTCAATAATTGGATAAATCATTGCATAATCATCAACAATAAAAAAACGCCCGAGTCCTTCTGGAACTTTTTGTGATATTAAATCTTCAATCTTAATGAGTTTATACAACCATGCATAAAAACTACGTGTAGGCATGAATACCCAATCCCATTCCCTAAAGTTTCCTGTTAACATAATATCATATGGAATTGGCCTACAATACCCAGGTTTATTATTTGGAAAACACTTAAATTGCCCATATGTTATCCAGATATCTGAAGCGTAATAGAGATTATTGAGATTGGCTAAAACTTTATCATGAGCAAACCAATCATCTCCATCAAGCTGAACAATAATTTCGTTATCATAACAACTATGAAAAGCCGTGTAGTAATTAACCATTTTTCGATATCGCTTAGGATTCTTGATTAAAAAAACTTTATCCGAGAGATTATATTTTTGAATATAGTACTCAACTAATCTAGCAGTTCCATCTTTTGAACAATCATCAATATATATTACTCGAAAATTACTATAGTCTTGATTACGGACAGAATCTAAATTTTTTCGCACCCATATTGAATTATTATGTGAATAAATAACTACAACGAAGGGTAATTCACCCATAACAAGTTCAGGAATTTTAGCTACAATAGATACCATTAAAAAAAAAGGTAAAAATAAAGGTACTATTTTTTTCATAACTATATTTCCTTATCCAAAATATTCTTCTCTGTTGACTTTTTAAAAAATAAATTATCATAAAAAATAATAGCACTGTAGAAAAAAATAATAAATCTTATTTTAAACAGAGCCTAGGAAAAATATGAATACCGAAAAATTTACCAATGCAAGTCTTGAACTCATTCAAGAAAGCACACGTCGCGCACAAGCGCGTAATAATCCTACCTTACAACCACTGCATACATTAGCAGTAGGATATGAGCATGAATTTTGTCAATCTTTTTTTTCAGCACTTAATATTCCATTACAAGAATTACGTGATATTATCACACGCGAGATGGAACGTTTGCCAAACTCGCCCGGTACTCAATTAAGCCTTGACTATGGCATGCAAGATTTCTTACAAAAATTAGAAAAAGAAGCTGAATCATTACAAGATACTTACATTAGTCTTGAACATTTTATTATTGGATGGACTACTACAGATTATTTACCTGAAAGCATTAAAAATTTTTTGAAGCATCATGGCTTTAACAAAGATGCTATTCTTGAACGTATGAAAACGCTACGCAAAGGAAAAACCGTGGATTCTAAAGAAGCAGAACAACAGTATGAAGTACTTAAAAAGTATTGTAATAATATTACGCAAATGGCACGAGAGGGTAAACTTGACCCTGTAATCGGTCGCCATGAAGAAATTCGGCGTGTTGTTCAAATTCTTTCGCGTAGAACAAAAAATAATCCTGTACTTATAGGTGAGCCTGGTGTTGGTAAAACAGCTATTGTAGAAGGCATCGCACAACGAATTATCAATAATGATGTCCCAGAAAGTTTGATTGGTAAAGAAATTTTCGCGCTTGATCTAGGTCTATTAATTGCTGGTGCAAAATATCAAGGCGAATTTGAAGATCGACTCAAGGGCATCTTAAAAGAAATTGAACGACGACCTGACGATATTATTTTGTTCATTGACGAATTACACATGCTTGTCGGTGCCGGTGCAACTGGTACAGGAGGCATGGATGCTTCCAATCTTTTAAAACCTGCACTTGCTCGAGGACTTTTACATTGTGTCGGTGCAACAACATTACAAGAATATAAAAAATATATAGAAAAAGATGCAGCTCTAGAACGACGTTTTCAGAAAATATTGGTTGAAGAACCAACTATTGAAGATGCTGTTTCTATTTTACGTGGGCTCAAAGAACGCTACGAATTGCATCACGGCATTCGCATAAAAGATCAAGCACTTATTGATGCTGTCACCCTATCTACAAAATATATTCCTGATCGTTTTTTACCTGATAAAGCAATTGACTTAATTGATGAAGCAGCTGCTATGGTCAAAATGGATATTGATTCACACCCTGCTGAGATAGACGAATTAGATCGCAAAATTCGTCAACTTGAAATTGAAAAAGTAGCGCTTGAAAAAGAAAAAAATGATGAATCAAAAAAACGGCTTAAAACACTTGAAAAAGAAATGGCTAATCTCAAAGAAAAACACAAAATACTGTTAAGCCAATGGAAAGCTGAAAAAGAACCGCTTGAAAAAATATCGAACTTAAAAGCAAAAATTGAACGCGCAAACAATGAATATTCAAAAGCAGAACGTGAAGGCGATTATGCCAAAGCTTCTGAAATTAAATATGGCATACTTGTAAAGCTTGAACAACAATTAAAAAAAGAACAAGAAAAACTAAAAAAACTTCCAACACAACTTATAAAAGAAGAGGTTGATGAGGACGATGTTGCCAGAGTTCTTGCGCGTTGGACCGGTATTCCTGTAGAAAGATTGCAAGAATCAGAGAAAGAAAAAATTCTCAAGATGGCTGACATTCTAAAAAAACGTGTTATCGGACAAGATAAAGCCGTTGAAAAAATTGCCCATGCAATTCAAATTCATCGCGCAGGCCTTACAGATCCAAATCGCCCTATCGGTTCATTTCTTTTTTTAGGCCCAACTGGTGTTGGTAAAACTGAAGTAGCAAAAGCACTTGCTCATTTTTTATTTAATAATGAAAAACATCTTATTCGTATTGATATGTCTGAATACATGGAGCGACATACTGTTGCTCGCTTAATTGGTGCACCTCCTGGTTATGTAGGGTATGAAGAAGGCGGTCAGCTTACTGAACAAGTACGTCGCCACCCATATAGTGTCATTTTGTTTGATGAAATAGAAAAAGCACACCCTGAAGTTTTTAACATATTTTTGCAAATCCTAGACGAAGGTCATTTAACAGATAGCCAAGGAAGAACTGTCTCGTTTAAAAACACAATTATAATTATGACCTCAAATATTGGTTCAGACATTATTTTGACAGCAAAACAAGTAACTGATACAATAAAACAGGATGTTGAAAAGCTATTACAACAAAATTTTAAGCCCGAATTCCTTAATCGTATTGATGCCATCTGCTTCTTTGAATCACTTACACAAGAAAATGTCGAAAAAATTGCAATACTTCAACTCAAACGTCTTGCTAAACATTTAGATCAACAAGGTATTACACTAACATATGATCAAAATATCATTAAAAAATTGGCCAAAATAGGATATATGCCAGAGTTTGGAGCGCGACCATTAAAACGAACTATACAACAAAAAATTACGTTGCTGCTTTCACAACATTTACTTAAGCACCCTGGCACAAAAAAGTTTAGTATAAAAGTAAAAAATGATACATTTGAAATTACATAACCAATTTTTTAAAGAAAGAACAATATGAATCGATATCTATTAACTATTAGTTTAATATGTTTATCTTCAAATAGCACTATACTTAACAGCTCTATTGAAAAAAAACTATATAATGAAGCAGATGAATGGAGAAAAATAAAAAAAGAAATGAAAAAGAAAATTCCTACTAGAAAAAATAATAATCCTTTTAATAAAAGCAAAGCAGTTAAATACTATGAAAAAAGATTTGATATAATTGTCAAAAGAGCTGATTTAACGTTAAAGCAGCTTGATAAGGTGTTTTTTTTAAAACGTAAATGTTCTGATCTATTTATAGAATATATTGATGAAAGATTTCAACCTATTTCCGATAAATTGCCCACTTTAAATCAAACATCACTTAAATATAGTGCTGACAAACATATGGAGTATCTTTTGGTTCACATTATACATGCAAAAGCAGACTACTTATTCGAAAAACTTGATTTAGATATAGAAACACAAAAAAAACTCAGACAAGAAATATATCGAGAAGCATTACAAATAGCTCGAGAAGAAATTCCTGGAAGTCTTTCATATCTTGTTGATGGCACGTTTAAAGAAAAAATACGCAAAAAGGTAGAAAATCTACGAAAAAAAACAATGGAAGAATAATATGAAAAAGCATTTTAAAGTATATTTTGCGATAACATTATTTATTTTTACTACAATAAACTGTGAACCTACAAATCATATAAAAGAATGTTACTATTGTTTAAAAGAATTATTTGAAAAATGGAAAAGTAAAAAACTTAAAAAAATATTTAAAAAAATTGTTATTAAAAACATTTCTAATAATTACACACAATAAAAAAAAAATGAATAATAATATAAAACAATATCTGTTAGCTCTTATTTTAATATGCCTGTTTTCCAATAATGCTATACTTAATTGTATGTCAAAAAAAATAGAAACGTGTCAAAAAATGGAAAAAAATGGCAAAACTTAACAAAAGAAATTGACATGTGGCATGCTATTTTTAATAAAAAAAAATCAACACATAACAAAATAAAACTTTATAGATTGTCTTATAACTCAAAAGCCTCCACACACACAAAAAAAACAGTAAAGGATCTCTATGAATCGCTATCTATTAACTCTTAGTTTAATATGCTTATTTTCCAATAATGCTGTATATAGCCACACTGAAAAATCATCAGAAAGTGCAAAAACATGGAAAAAACTAAAAAAAGAAATTAACAATCAAAAAAATAGTACTGTTATTGATAAAAATAAAGTAATGCGTGACCATGAAAAGGACTTTGATGAACTTTTCCCATACAACTTCAGATTAACAAAACAGCAACTCAACGCTATCTTTGCTATCAAATGTAAATGCCGCAATAATATGGAAAACCGCCTTAATGAGTTGTTATATACTGATGAGTACGCGGCAAAAAAAGATGCTAAAAAACAAGTAAAATCATGTATTGCTGACATTGCACGAGCAAAAACAGAGTGTATATTAGCCAACAATGGTTGTAATAGAGAAACACAAAGAAAATTCGGCGAAGAAGAATACGAAAAAGCGTTCAGTGAGTCTCTAAAATTTTGGGGAAGAAACCTTTCCTATCTTTTTGATGGCACTCTTGAAAAAGATCTACTTAAAAAAATAAAAAAATTAAAAAATTTGTCACATAAAAAAGAAATTTATGAAATTTATCCACATGAAAACAGTCCTCGTCGCGAAGAAACATTAACCAAGATTCGCAACGAAGGTCACCATCGTTATCACCAATGTCGTGTATGTTTTGATGAATTTGAAGATATTGGCAAACGCATTAACTTAGTTTGTGGACATTCTATTTGCGCTAAATGTTTATATAAAAATAAATATGAATACAAAGACCATAGATGTCCAATATGTAGAAATCACATCTATAATGAAGATTTTCCTGCTAAGTATCTCCAAAGTCACATAAACTCATAGCAGTTTAACATTCTGGAATGCATTATGCTGCCTTTTACACATCAAAAAAAAATACCTTACCTTTTTATAGGTAACTGGAAAATGTATTTTACTCACAAAGAAGCTTGTGCATGGGCAGCTACACATTTTGAAAATATATCTCAAATTTTGCAACAAAAAAAAAATATTTCTTTTGTTGTATGCCCATCTTTTGACGCTCTTTCTAGTATTGCTACTTTTGCACAACAATATAATTTGCAATTCGGTGCTCAAGATTGTTCTGCATATACACAAGGAGCTTATACTGGCCAAGTGACAGCAGCTTCTCTTTTACAACTTGGTTGCAGTTATTGTATCGTAGGTCACAGTGAAACACGAAAATATAACAATGCTAGCAACACAAATATCGCACAAAAAGTTGAACAATTATTAAATCAGAATATTATTCCCATTATCTGTATTGGAGAAACAAAAAAAGAGTATGACCAGAAAAACACTCTCGATGTTCTACACAAACAGATTGATCCTATTTTACCATTATTGAAGAAAAATAAAAAAATCACCTATATTGCATATGAACCAATCTGGTCAATCGGCACAGATATTGTACCACCAAATGACCACCTACAACTTATATATGATAACCTTGATAAACTTTGTAAAACATCCCATGCCGACTCTGTGCGCTTCATATATGGCGGAAGCGTAGATAAGGACACTATACAACAGATTAATAAAATATCCCTTATTCAGGGAATACTAGTAGGAAGAGCAAGTACAGATTTTCAAAAAATTAAAACTATTGTATCATTAATATAGAAGAGTGACTAAGTATACCCTATAAAGGAAAAAATATGTTAATAGATCTTTTAACTATACTTTTTATAATTGTTTGTTTTCTTTTAGTTTTACTTATTTTTATACAACGAGGCAAAGGAGCAATGGGACTTGGTGCAATAGGTGGTAGTTCACAAATGCTTTTTGGTGGCTCTGGCGGTCAGGATCTTTTCCAAAAAATAACATGGGTCCTTGCTGCTATATTCATATTCGGCTCTCTTGGTCTTGCAATTCTAACAACTCGAATCTATCATAAATCTCGCTATTTAGAAAAAACACGCCCTATGCAATTACCAACTGTTCCTCACCATGATCAAGCTTCTGCTAATAATTCATGATTATTGCTTTTGTGGATTTTATCGGCTCAAAGTCTATTTCCATTTGCAATGTTCTCGGGACCTTTACGCTCTTCCTTTCGCAAGCACTTATAACACTTTTTTCTACTCGTCTACGTTTACGCAAAGTTTTTACTCAGATGGAACATATTGGAGTTAATTCACTCCTTATTGCATTACTAACCGGAACTTTCGCTGGCGCAGTACTCACATTTCAAAGTTATATCGGCTTTAAACGTTTTGGTGGCGAAGAATTTATCGGGCCAGTTGTTGCTTTAAGTATGACGCGTGAATTAGGTCCGGTACTTACTGGCCTTATGGTAACAGGGCGAGCGGGTTCTGCTATGACAGCAGAAATAGGTACCATGCGCATTACAGAACAAATAGACGCCTTACGCACATTACGTATTAATGTATTCCAATATCTTATTGTTCCCCGTATTGTAGCTAGCACTATAATTTTGCCTTTTCTTACATTATTTACAATGATTTTAGGAGTTGTTGGTGGATATATCATCGCAACCGGTGTATTAGAACTTAATGGTGAAGAATTTATTTCAGGAATTAGAAAATACATAGAACTTTCAGATATTACCAATGGTCTTATTAAATCCAGTGTTTTTGGCCTTATCTTATCTTGGATAGGTTCATACAAAGGATTTCATGCTTCAGGTGGAGCACGTGGTGTTGGCATAGCAACAACAAAAAGTGTGGTAATTAGCTCTGTAATGATTTTAATTGCAAATTACTTTTTGACAGCCATACTTTTTTAAAAGGTCCACATGATAGAGATTGTTAATTTAAAAAAACGCTTTGATTCCCGTTGGATTACCAACGGAGTTAATCTTATAATTCCCAATAACCAAATGACTGTCATTATTGGTGGTTCTGGTGCAGGTAAATCAGTTCTTTTAAAGCAAATTATTGGCCTTATTCCTCCAACATCTGGACACGTTATCTTTAATGGAGTTAATATAACCAAACTAAAGGGGAAAGAACTCGAAAATGTTTATAAAAAATTTGGTTATGTATTTCAATTTGCAGCACTACTTGATTCATTAAATACTTTCGAAAATATTGGTATCACTTTACTTGAAGAAGGAATACCCAAAAAAGAAGTTCTTCCAATTGTTAAAGAAAAATTAAGTTTGGTTAATCTTGCTGAAGAAGTGTTACACAAATATCCTTCTGAACTTTCTGGTGGTATGCGTAAACGTGTTGGACTAGCTCGAACACTTATCGAAAATCCTAATATCATTCTTTATGATGAACCAACAACAGGGCTTGACCCTATCACAGCACGCGTTATTCATGAACTTATGTTTAATATGCAGAAAAAATTAAATATAACCTCTGTTATTATCTCTCATGATGTAGAAATATTTAACTATGCTGACAAAGTAGCATTATTGCATGACGGTAAAATCGTATATCACGGGGATGCCAAAACTGTCTGGAAATCTGATAACCCTTACATATTTCAGTTTATCCGAGGACTTTCTGAAGGCCCCATTCAACCTGATGTTCCACTGCCTGACCAAAGCCAATAATAACCAAAGTATTGATTTTTTAGATTAAAAAAGAATTACTTTAAAGAGAAAAGCTTGCCGTACCCATGACCATCAAAAACAAATAACCAAAACAAACATTCACCGAAGAAGAAATGCATCGCCTTGTACAGTTTGCACAAGTTTTAATTGACACAGACCAACAGCTCAAACGAAAAGCGAACGAGAAAAATATTATAGCAACGAAAAAATTTTCAACGACAACCTTTAAAAACAACCAAGGCTACAAAAATAGCAGCATCAAGTAAAATTATTCGCGTATACGTATTTTAATGCTGGCGACAACAGCAAAAAATAACGTAATCGTAAAAAGCTATTTATGTTTGAAGGGTTGAACGGCAAGAGTCATGCCCAAAGCGTTAAGGACTGACACAATGCTTGTCAGTTTTGGATTGCCTCTTTTTGAGAGTGTGCGATATAAACTTTCACGATTAAGTTGTGCACGTTCTGAAAGTTCAGACATGCCTGTTCCTTGTGCTTGTAGTACGTTCTTCAACGCAAGAAGAAATATGCTTTGGTCTTCGTCCATAAGTGCTTCGTTTAAATACGCTTGCGCTTCTTTTGGATCTTTTAGCGATTCTATAAGATCCTCTTGGTAATTGCGTAATCGTTTATTCATAGTAATCCCTTTGCTTCTTGCCAGTAACGTTTTGCTTTTTCAATATCACGTTTTTGGCTGCCCTTATCCCCGCCTACGAGTAAGACCACAAGTGTGTTTCCTTTCCTGCCAAAATATACGCGGTAACCCGGTCCATAATCAATACGCAGTTCCCATACACCTTCAGCACTTTTTAGCTGCTTACAGTCTCCAAAATTACCAAGCCTCACACGGTCAACCCGCACGCGAACCTTTGCCCTTGCTTGGACATCCAACTTGTTGAGCCATGTGGTAAATAGACACCTGCCCGTCTCTGAGGTGTAGGTTAATACAGTTATCATTCCCATACTCTAATTGTAGCTTTTAAACTACAGAAAGTCAATGGATGGCTCCCGCTAACCTGTGCGGAACGGCGGAACATGCTTTTTATTTCTGAGTAAATCTTTGAAGTCCAACAACTGCTTCGCAGTGCCTTCGCTTCGCTCGGCCAAGAACTTCCCATAAAAGGGAAAGTGCGAGCTTATTTTTTTAAATGCGAAGTTACTGCTGAATAGACTCGCTACCTATTTTTTATCAAAATTCATTTATTATCAATGCGCTTCATACCTTACAAATAGAAATATTATTTCTAAAATTAACCACCTTTCCCCTGTAAATAACGCTTTTTTAAGTTATATTTAATTTGACAAATGCTAAATTATATCTTACGATAAACATGAGAATGGTCTTATATAAAAACACAAAATGGAGTTATAAATCATGTTTAATCGCGTAACACAAAAAAAGAATTTCTTGCTAATTGGATTATTATTTGTCACTGCTATTCCTGCTCATGGAATGTGGCGACGTACATTGTTAAACTTATTACAACTTAAAGGGTCAACTACAGCAACAAGAAATACATTTCGTATGCCTAGTATGTCAACAATAAATAGACGATCACAATTGTCACCAGGTCCCTATGATAGTCGTTGGAATCCAATAAAATGGTATCTGAAAAACCAATATAAGCAAGATATGGAAGAATTCGGAAAAAGAAATACATCTCATGAAACAACAGAACAAATTCGTTTAGCCTTATATCGTATGAGTGTAGAAAATGAAAACAATGTGCCAATTAAAAGCTTAAATCAATCTTTTAATAATTCATCTGGAGTAATAATTACTAAAACAGGAATTTGGTTTGCGAAAGAAAAAAAGCCTAAAAAAAATAACAACAAGCGCCTAAGTGCAGCAAAACTAATATATAATTCTTATTATCTAGCTTCATATTGGTCACTATATAACAAAACATTCATAACGCCTAGGTTATGGAATATAGAAAAACATATTAACCAAATTAGGCGTATTGAAAATGAAGCAGATTTTGATACTGTTTTTGCACTTTGTTCAAGTAGACGAGGTCCTATTGTACAACGATTAATTAAAGAACATTTTTCCTATTTATCACCTAATAAAGAAACTGGTGTTGATCGTGAAAAGAATGTTTCTGAAGCTTTGAAAAAGTGGAATGAACAATTTTCAAAAAAAAGTAAAAAATGAATATTTTAAAAAAGCACATAAAGCATAAATCTTTTTTATTAACAGTATTTATTACTGTGGGGCCATTGTTATTCAATGTTTCTGTACAAAGCATGGATAAAAATACTACTGCTACGTGGTGGTTTCCAACAAAAATAAAGGAATTTTGTAGTCGGTATGCTTGGTACAAAAAATATGAAATGAGAAAAAAAGTACGTTCTTACTGGCTTGAATTACAGACTAAAAAAAATGATCCTTATAAAAAAAGAGAGTTTGAAATACCTACAGAAGCACGTCCTTACTTTGATTCAATACATTTTGGAAAAGAAAATGCCAATAAATGGCTTGTCACACAAGTCATAAACGCTTTGAAGATTATGAAATATCATGATCCAGAAAATGTTTCAGTTAAAAAAATGTATGATGATAATGGTGTTACGGGAGAAAAACTTGAAGAGGATGGTGGAACATTACCAAGTGGTATTTGGATTAAGTATAATGAATCATGCTTAGAAGAATATCTAAAATACAAAAAATATAAAGAGGGCAAAATACCTTTAGAAGAATACTTAAAAGACTATCTAGAATCTGAAGAATATAAAAAGAGCAAAATACCTTTATCCGAACTCAAACTTGATCCACTTACGGAAGGTGGTTTAGAAATTTTAGAACATTGGGAATCAAAAAAAATTTACACTTGTTTTCATGAAGCAGGCCATTATAAGTTGGGGCATGCCCAGGAAAATGAGTTTTTTTATTCAATAGCAGAAAATATGAATATATTACCTGAAGACTGGCAAGATATATTGAAAGATATTCATGAAAGTGAAGCGGATAAGGCTGTTGTGTGGGCTATTAGCTTAACAGATCAGATGAATATTGTAGAAAAGATTGCAGAAAAATTTTCTGACTCATGGCCTAATTGTAAAAATGTTAAAAAAGCTTTATAGCAATGTAAACAACAAATAGAACGTAACCCAGGATTAAAACCTCTATAGAC
>SDBT01009702.1_pt1 | contig 15592 bp, 2 predicted proteins | sample 2277101 | NCBI WGS metagenome assembly SDBT01 (sample SAMN10404973, study PRJNA504765) | marine sediment metagenome | isolation source: marine sediment core GS10_PC15, 103 cmbsf | place: Arctic Ocean: Southern Knipovich Ridge | collected 2010 | reverse complement strand
TTGAAGATGCTACACATGATTATCAATTGTTTTCTGTAGATAAAAGTGGATTTCGCAGCATGGCTGCTACCAATAATGTTGTTACTCCTTTGAGTAGAATAATCCCCCCTGATCCTTTGGGGGTCATTGTGGCACAGTCTGAAGGAGCAATTAATGTACTGTGGAAACGCCCTACAGCAATATCTTTCGCGAAAATTGCTAGTTGGGAAATAGAATATGTTACGCTATTTTCAGACGGCACAGAAGATACTACGACTACTCAAATAGTATCTGTAGATAAAAATTTGTATTTTCACAGAATAGAAGTCTTGGAAATAGGAACGACCTATAAGGTTAAACTTAAAACTGTAGACACTAAGGGTCGAAGGTCATCTGGAATAAGACGGAATGCTACACCGCAGCCATCAAATGCGCCTAAAGACCCTGCCAATATTGTAGCGACTCAAACTGAACGAGGCTCCTCTGTTTTAATAAACCTTACATGGACGGATGGCACAGATGAATACGATCCACTGATACCTTATAGGTACAATATGTATATCACGGTTGATGGTGTTTCAGGCGGCGAGAGTAATGCAATTTTTGCCGATTCAACGAATGAAAATATAGAAGTTTATACTTTCAATAATAATGAATTTTTCTCGATACCTCAGAATACCTTATTGACCTTTAGGCTTACGTCGCTTACCAAAAATGGGCTAGAAAGTGCTGGCAGCTTCATTAGATTTGTTAGTACGGATTTTTCTGATACTTTTTCAGTGTCCAATGTTCGATCAGATTTTGATCCAGCCACTAGTCAAATTACAGTAACGTGGGGCAACCGACCAGACACTAAATCTGTCAGCATCGTAGTGTTGGATGACGACCTTGCAGATGAATACCCAGCTGGGGAAATCGTGAATGAATCTGTGGGATTGGTTGAAAGATTTGTATTCGATGCTGAATTAAATCATAAGTACACCATAACTGTCACTCCAACTGGCACCAATAATCAAGCAGGTCCTGGTTCGGTTATTGTAGAAATAACTCCACAAACAGCACCTACTCCTGATGAACCATCAGAGGTATTTACCAAAAGCGGAGATAAGCAAATTATCATCAGATGGGCACCTAATCCATCTGCTGCGGTGGTATCTTATAGCATATACAACAAAAAAGGTGCTATTACTACCAATGCAGATGACTGGACCAAATTAGACACAATGCCTAGTACTATCAATAAATTTGAGCATTTTGGATTAGAAAATGATATTATTTATTCTTATTATGTCACTTCCATTGACGTATATGGTATAGAATCATTGCATCTTCCAGATGATGAAATAAACCTGAATTTTGTTTTTGAAATTCCAAAGTCATCTGGAATTTTAACAGAACCACAAATGGTCCGCCTAAGTCCTGTGCCCACTGATCAGTTTAATAGAGTACAAATAGACTGGGCTGCCCTGCTGGAAGAATTTGATGCATATATCATATTCCGATCGGTTGGTAATCTTCATTCGTGGGAAGAAATAGCCACTGTTGATAAAGACACAACGACTTATACCGATGAAGATATCTCACAAGCAGATGGTACAGTGACATACTACACTATAGGCAAAATCATCAATGATGCTGTTATCATTGCACGGTCTGCACTTCCTGAAAATTCCTTAATATTAGGCACAGTCAAAACTGATGCCACGGGCATTGAATCTATAACAACCGCATTGAGAAGAAACATCTTGAATCTCATTGACCCCCTGACGGAATTGACTAATGCTTTTTTACTCAAACATAAGCATACTGGACTGGGTTTGAATCCAGATAGAATTGATTTAGAACCAGAATTAATCATAACTGATTGGACTACTATAGATGGTAGGATATTTACAACTCAAGAGCGCGATATTTCAGGCACTGGACACATTGTTAAAGTGAATGGCAGGTTTCCTCAGGTATTCTTTACAGTAGATGTAGCCACAAGAAGGATAGTTTTTTCTGAACCTGTTGTCGAAACAGATACAGATGACGGAACCATTATAGGAGACATACCAGATATAGAAATGAGAGTACTTGGGCTTGAAGAAGTGACTAGTGTTTTAGGTATTGAAAGGTTTGACAATATTCATGCGAAACAAGTAGCCTTTGGTCGATTAAATAAAGACCAAACGCCCAGCATAAATCATGAAGGTCGCATTAAAGAAAAAATGCTTCCCAAAAATTTCCTATTAGAAAGATTTGATAATCATACTTTCGTGATTCCAGAAGGAGATACAGATACCACAAAAACCTTCGGTGATGGAACTGCTTTTTATTCCGTCATAGAAAGTGATGGGTTAATAAAAGAAGTAATAGATTTTGATGCTATAGATGACGGAGAAGAAGCTGGTTTCAGGGACCCTTCTTTTTCTAGTAGCACGACTAGCAATATATTGACTGGTTCTACATCTAGAGTTACTAGATTTCGAGCTTTTCAGAGCAATAAATCTTACAATATACAATTTGAATTTGTAGATACAGATTTGACCAGATGGGTGAGGGTAACTACGCTCGACACTGCAATTAAACCCAACCCAATTATAGATTTGAAAAAACGCTTGCGATTTCGAATGTTGCTCACATCTGGATCTTTTTATCTAACTCTGGGTGTTCGAGAAATCTCTCTAACCAATGCCGTCACTGGCAACAACGGAGGTAGTTCAGGACCCATCGAATGGGTCGGGGCAACTGATACCGCAACAGATACCGATGGGAATGTAGCACCTGTTGGAAAATTGATCACCGCATCAAACAGTTGGCAAGAGATAGAATTTGATCTAGAAACTGATCAAGCTATTAGCTTTGAAGGTGGTGATAGTATTTTGTCTGGAGATTTTGGAGTTTTAGAACATTTGGCTTTTACCATCAATCTTGATACTACTGCGCCAGTAGGTCCATTCGATATCTTTATAGACAAAATAGAACAGGTAGATGATTTACTTGTGTCTGGCACTAGCCAGGGAATACTTTTATCTAGAGATTTTGGAAATTCATGGGAACTTTCCAGGATAATGGAAACACCTGTGCATAAATTCTACCGCGCAACAAATAATCAATTTCTTTGGGCCATTGCAGCCAACCAAGTACTAATTGCTGTTGACCCTGCTAACTGGTTTGAAACTGGTGGATTGACAGGTGTAAAATTCATTAGAGATATAGTGGAAGACGATGCAGGCAACATGTATGTATCTACAAACAAAGGTGTTTATTTTTTCGAAATTGCACTTATTACTAATTTTTCTTCTTGGAGACAAACTCAGCCAGTAACAGCTTTTACAACTGACTGCTTTGGAATGTATCACAGTAATCCAGCATCAGGCATTAGTGAAATATGGGTCAGCACTGAACTAGGAATATTTAAAACCATAGATCAAGGAGATACGTGGACTGATACAGGCATGGACACAGAGGGTTTGCCTGCATATCAATTCATAAATATAGCTGTGGGCGATCAAACGACTAATATTATTGCCATCACCCGCAAACATGTTGTGAGAAAACTAGGGAACGAGGTAAATTTTAGCATTCTCGCCAACTTTGAGGTCCAGCACGAAATATTCGATATGTGGACTATGGAATTGTTTGATGGAAGAATTTACGTATCAACAGGCAAAGGCGTGTATTCAAACAGTGTAGATGACTTGTTTACTCCGGGTGTTAATATTATATTTGATAAGGTATTAGACGGATTAGACATTAACAATAGTGTTGGTGTCGCATTCGGCTTAGACGTTGTACAAACAAATACAGATACTCTATTGTTCATAGGTCAAGAAAATAGATTGATGGTGGCAGACGCATTTAATGTGCTGTCCATCAAAAAACAATTTACCAACCGAGAGTTACCATCTTTCTTTATTGGGGACAACGAAGTAACAATTGGGTTTGTTTATAATGCATTTAATAATGTTTTGGTCTTTAGAGAGCAACAACCCGTTGATCAACTATACAAGTCTACTAATATTCCAAGAAAGATTTTTATCCCTGTCAACGGAGGATGGGCGCAAACTAATCCAGAAGCAGAAGTTTTCGTCTACCTAAATGGAATACCAAAATGGTTAGATTTCAAACTGGATGAAGACCAAATTATTAAGGAAGTCAATACCACCGAAGATAAACTTTTACCTGTTGTTGGTACATTAACAGATTTTAATAGCTTGATTCCTACATCAAATTTCACCCTAGCCAAATCTTTGTCTGACATAGACACCATACAAGCAGGAGGAGAAAATGATACTGCTTTAATAAACAGCAGTACACTTACTGCACTATTGGCTGATTACACAAGATTTTTATCATTAGTAACTGCATCTGTAATTTCTAATTCCAGCATAGATACGACATTACAATTTAATATTACTGGTTTTCCGAGAGATCAGCGAACAGCGGGCAATAAAGCAGCTCTGCTGGAAGAAAAAGAAGGCTTTGTAGCTAATAATTCAACTGGAATTAATATTAATATTACTAATGGTGAGGTAGATTTTCTTACCGTCTTTTCAAACACAACCAGTTTAGATGCTAGATTAGAATTTGTATTTAACAAATATGATGATTTGGCAATAACTATATTTAACGCCAATGTATCTGGAACGGGAGAATTCACCCACAGAGAACTAGAAAACAAAATGGAAGATGTTAATACTGGTCTTACTTCTCATTTGACAAGAGCTAATTATACCAATTTAATTAAGGCTGGCATATTTTTTGAGAATAATCATAATTTTATGTTTGATGTTAATCCAGCTAGTAATGTGCAAAGTAAATTTTATGGAGCACATACTAGTGCTTGGTATGATATTGTAAATTCAACCGTTGATTATGAATCATTATTAAAAGTTGATAATTTACCAGAAGCTAAATTACCTAATGTTATAAAATTTTTCCGCAGCATGTATTTGGATAATAAATTTTGGATTGGCACTGATAATGACATAGTCGAATATTCAATGAATGATTCCACAGGAGAGCTGACTTTGACGGATACTATCCGACCAAATGGTGGGGATAATCCATATTTCATATGGGATATGTTTGAACTATCTGAATTTATTTATGTTGTAGCAGAAGAAAAATCAGAGAAAATAGGGCATATTTTTGTCACCTCAGATGAAGGTTCTACATGGTCTGAACTAAAAACTTTAAGTTTGCCTCAAGAAATTCATAGTTTCACAATTATCAATGGAAATAAAGTTGTGGGCACACCAGAAGGAATATTCTATTCAGATAATGATTTCGGCACCTGGTTTGCGTCTACTGTCGGCACTGCAAGCGGTCTAGGATCAAATTCGGCAGCCGTAGCAGCTTTTTCTAAAAGAATACTCAATACATCTGCTACTACATTTATGATTGCTGAATCAGAAGGATGGTTCTTTACTTCTGGAGGAGGCATAGATTGGTTTGCATTAAATGGGCGACCTACAGTAACACATAGCATAAATGTAATAAATAAGATATTTCGTTTCAATAACTTAACTTGGCTTGGTACAGACAAAGGCATCTATAATGACGCCAACACTATTCTGTCTGATTTCGTGCAGTTTGGCTTGCAAACTACCCTCGAAAGCACAGAAGCTGAATCAGCTGCATTAAACATAAGTGATATAACAGCAGGGGCAGAAAAAGTATATTGTTCTTCCAGTGCAGGAAAAATATACCGCTTCTTTAATGGAACGTGGAATAGCTATGAAATAAGCACTACACCATCTATTCATAAGATAGCCCTTATTGAATCATCGGTCAATGATTATATAATATCACTGTCTCACAATGTGATAGATGTTATTGATGTAACAGATGTTACTGGAGTATTTGGATAATGCCAGATCTTATTACGCCATCTAAATCTGCCTTAGACGTAGGTACTATTTTTACACAAATAGGTACATTTAGTGGTACTAAAACTATAGACAAGATCAGTCTTAATTTGAGTACCACTACAGCTGATTTGCAATCTTTAATAATAGGGTCAGAAGGAGTTGTGTCTTTTCAGTCCGCTAATTTCCGAGAAAGTAGAGATTCATGGGTGTTTCAGCCAATGATTCATTGGTTGTCTTCTAATAATTGGGAAACAAGCGGGACCACAATCCAAAATACATTGCAGTTTGAAAACTATGAAGACACCGATGACGCTGCTTTGAATGCCCCTTTCATTAAATATGATTTGTTCTTAGATTTGCCTGGAGTGTATGAACTATGGGGTCTTGGATTCACTTCTTCAGAAGGTGTTTTTTGGTCCTGGGATGAAGACACAACACATATGAGAAGGTTTACATTAGGAGATCCAGCAGGTCCTCCTGTATGGACTAAGTTTGGCGTCATCAATTCTCCAGCAGGAGGACAGCATTCTTTTTCAGTATACTTGAGTGATGCTGCAAATGTAGTACTTGACCAATGGTATTTTACTCAGGATACTTATTTCGAACAAACTATACCTGTACTACAGAATGGCGAGTTCTCTGTTTTACCGTTATCAAAAGCTCCGTTTAATACTGCTTTGCGTGCCAGGAGCCTTGACGGTAACAATTTAGATAGTTTATCCAGTCCTATAAGCGGCAGCGCATCAATTACTTCATGGGTGTCTTCGAAAACGATAGCCGCTTCTGGTGTTTTTAATTACCCTCTACAAGATAATTCAAGCGGTAGAGGTGTATCCTATAGCAATGGGCTGTCTATAGATTATTGGCAACTGGGAGGCAGTTCAAATCATATGGCGTCTTGGGATTTTATTTTTTCAGACAATAGCGCTGGAGATGCATTTATAAGCACAGACTTCGGTCAAACATTTACGAATATGTGATCTACCCCACAACAAAATGCAGGGCTTCTTGACTCATCGAACTGCTCTTAAAAACTTCAACACCATCAACCTTCATCAACGTGTTAAAGAAATCAGAGGAACAGTTCTCCTCAAGCTTAAATTCCCTATGATCCGTAGGTATATTCTTTAATCCTTCTCTCTCAATGCACCAAGCACTCTTAACATCTCTATCCTCAATAAATCCACAAGAACACTCATAAACTCTATCAGATTGCTTGAGTTTGTTCTTCGTATCACATTGAGGACATAATTGAGTAGAAGGAAACCATTTGCTTACTTCAAGAGGTGTATGTGATTTGTGCTTCAAATCACTTATTATTCCACCTATTCCTGAGTTCTGTATTTTCTTACCATGACCACTCATGCTCCAAGCGTGTATGCTCTCATCCTGAAAACAAACGTATTTGAAATTTTTAGTCACAGCATTAACTACTTTATTGCGAATGTCTTTTTTCTTATTGCTCAAACGTTCATATAACTTTCTTCTCTTTAATTGGTCCTTCCTTTTGTTATTAGAACGTTTTCTGTTTCCCCTCATTATTTTTCTATCTAGTTTTCTCAAACGCTTAGTCACAGGAACTTGAAAAGTGACTTTAGCACCATCTGAAAATGTGAGTTGTGTTTCACATCCAAAATCTATTCCTATAGATTGCTCTGGAATGTGTTGTTCTTGTTTATCAACATATGTAGTTACATTTATATAAAAGTTGTTGTTTCTATTTACTAGAGTAGCATTTGCTATCTCCATATCAGGCTTAATTTGTTTTAGTCCTACTATTCTTAATTTTCGTTTCAATCCTTGTATTCTAACAGCAGATCGTGTAAAATCAAGATAGAAAGTTACTTCATGTTGTCTCAAGGGTACAGAATTTACTCTGGACTTGAATCGCAATCGTCCTATTTTGTGACCATTATTCTTGAGTGTTTTCAATGATTTTAAACTGGTAAATGCTCTTGCTTTAATATCTTGCTTCATTTGAGCAGTTAATGCGATTAGTGGTCTCTGTTCTGTGTTGTCGCCCACTTTAACTGGCACTATTTTAATTTTAGTCTGTGCATCATCTATATTTTCGTGTGAAAGAACGTAGTTATAGTACCATTTTGCTTCACGAAAAACAGAGTACAGATGATCTAGGGTTTTTTTTGAGAGTTTAGAGTGGTCTATTTTCAACTCAAACACTCTACATATCTGTGATTTTCTCTTGAGTCTGGTGAGAATTCTTTTCGCCGCGCGATTATTCATATAATGTTATTAGGATAATAATTAAAACCACCTTTTTAAAAAGGAAATTACAAAATTATTTTCTATAAGTTTTTGTAATCTCTAATTGCCACGGCTACGAGAATTCCAAGGAAACACACGAATATAAATTATGCCTCTTAATTTCTCATTTGAATTACACATATTTGACGAAGCTCTTACTCCTTATGGGCTCATAGAAACGTCTGCTCCTTCATTGAGCAATATTACTATTGATGATTTTACAGAAGGAACTCATTTTAGAACAGGTCCAGAAGATGTTACAAATTCTCTTGTTTTACAACTCGAAGATCGACTATTAACGCTTATTCTAGACGAATCTGGATCAATGACCTGGAATGACAACGCTGGTGATCGATACACTTATTTCACTAGATTGCTAACCAAGCTTCGAGATACTTATCCAGGTAATGTAACAGCCAATATTATTGGATTCGGCGGAGTCCCCGTAAGAAGTAATTTAATTGTCAATAAAGCTGAAGCTGGTTTTCTTAACGCGGAAGTACAAACACTTAATGATATTTTACAGCTTAATTTTCAAGATGGAGTTCATGATTTTTCAGGCATACGGATTGTAAGACGAGATCTGATTGATTCTCTGCACCCAAATGGTTTTCCTAATGATCCCAGCGATGGCAAGATAATAGCAGAAGGAATTTTTGACGCAGTTAAAGATGATGGATTAATTGAGGGCACTACATATTATTATGGAGTTTATACATTTAATAAAGATAAACATTTCAGTAATGGTCAATTTATTTCTGCGACTCCCTTTGATAGAATACTGCCTTTCGGGGTTAATTTTTCGTCTGCCACAGCAAGAATTCTACCAGGAATATTAAGAGATGTAGAATTGCGTGCAGTCAAAGATGAAAATGTTAAAATAATATATAACTTTGTGGAGCGATCTGGATCAATCACTTTCGATTCTTCTGGCAATGGGCATCATGCTGTTTTAGGATCAGAGGTTATAGAAGATAATTTCTGGTTAGGAGATGCTGCTGGTACTTCGTTTGAATCTGAAGGCAGCCTAAGCAAACCTGTCGGGGTGAGATTTGATGGAATCTTTGATTTGCTTGAAACTACTGTAGATGACAATATAGCATATACATCTACTAGTAAACCTATAACAGTTAATTTTTGGATATATAGATATACTTCAACACAAGACGTATGGGTAATAGGCACTACATTTGATGATATATCTAACGATATAGGATGGGCGATAGGCGTTAGCATCAGTGGAAAAGTAATATATATAGCAGATGATAATTTAGGTACAGTTGGATTTACTGAGTTTTCTGGCGCTACTAATTCCATACCCGCAGAAGTATGGACAATGGTTACGGTAGTATTTGATGGTTCAATCGCGTTGCTTTATATTAATGCAACATTGATAGACACAGCCGCAATAGGCTCTAATGATACCACTGGCAAGGACAAACTTTTTATAGGAGCAAAACCAACAGATAGTGCTAATACTTGGAATGGAGCAGACCTGTTCGGGTCTCTTGCTCAAATTAGTGTTCATTCTAGCGATCGAAATTCGGGATATATTTCAGATGCATTTACTAGAGAATCTGTCATATTCGACCAGCCTTTACAAGACGCATCCGAATCACCTCCTGATAACAAACAAAGAGAAGTTTTGCTATCGTGGGAAGTGCGCAATGATTTTAATTTTTCTGGTGGGCACGTACAAATAGTAAGAAAATATAAGAAAGTACCTTCCCATCAGGCAGATGGTGTAGTTGTGCTTATACAGAGTGCTGAAGCTGGACAATTTTTCTTCTTGGATAGTGACAATGACCTAATAAATAATGGTGATTATTACTATAGATTCTTTACTTTTAATTCACTGGGCAATCCATGTGATCGCTCAGACGCAAGAACAGTGCCAGTACATATACCAGCATCCATTAATACAGATAATTTACCTGCCAGAACAACTGTCTTTAATGCAACAGTTACCAATGGCAACAGAAAAGTCATGCTAGAGTGGAATAATCCCCCAGACGCTAGCATAATCGGCACAAAAATATTCTTTGGAGCAGAAAAATTTCCCGTCGTTACAGTTGCCTCTCAAGGAGACTTGGAAGTCAGTAATGGATTTGAAATCGACGATCTTAAAGAGGAATTTTTTGTACATAGAAAAGTAGGAATCACTGACACTGGTGTTGCTATTACTTTAGAAAATGGCAGGTTTCATCACTATACAATAGTCACTTACGATAGACTAGGAAGAATATCAGAACCTATAAATTTGGTCGGCACGCCATCGTCTCAGTCAGTGGCAGTATTCCCCTCAGCAGAAGTAGAGGATCTGCATATAGAAATTGTTAATCCCAAGACTCTTTCACTGCAATGGAAAAGTCCAATCATTAAAACTGATAAATTGGAACTGTTCTTTGGAGAAACAGCCCTAATTATTGTTAGCTTAAGAGATCTGCTCGGTGGCGCAATAGATGATTTAACGGATGTCAAGATTCAAGTTTGTACAGAAATTTTTGATAGAGCACTAACAACACGAGAACGAGCATTGGGCACCTTAGGTCCTGCTGACGCGCTTGCTAGTCCATGTGGTCCATTTCCTGTCCCGATTAATGGACCATGTTCTTTTGGTGCTGAATTCAATGAAAATTGCAATGATGAAAGAGAAGAACAAGAAACTGTGTCCAATTTTTCTGCCATGAAAGGTGGATTAATCCGAGGGATTATAAGTCATACTAGAGATAGATTTATATTAACTCGGCGTGACAGATACGAAATGGATATTCGTGCTCAGTACCAAGTTACCGACCCAATAACGGGAGATTTGCTATTTGAATTAAACACAGATCCAGTTGAGGTATCGTTTCAACATCCTTTAGATATAGCGATCCTAAATAAAAACAACCGCAAAGTGCTTGTGCCTTGTGGCGTATCTCAAGAAGTGCGAGGACAAACCATTTGTCCGCCTACTTGTAGCGAAAACACTGGTCAAGGGCTAGAATGTGAACCTACTTTAGTAAACGGAGCCTACATCCAATCAACAATTCCTTATATTGCTAGAGTAGAATTGCAATATAAGGGAGAAAATTTGCCCGATGGGACTCCTGTTGGCATATCCTTATTTAAACACAAAGAGGAGCAAGATTTTACCAGCCAATCAGACAGAACATTTATTGTAGAAGGGCAATTTCCGACGTCTTCTGTTGAAGAGGAATTACTAGACTTTGACGGAAATCCTACCGGAGATCTTGTTACCAAAAGTATTGTCAACATAGAAATTCCAGCCCCTCTTTTGCCTGATGTGGTAGATCTGTATATCAGTATTGATTTTCTTGGATTTTTTGTTGATGCGATACATACAGTCCAATTTATTGGAAGTTTAAATATTGAAGTTAGTACAGCTTCGCCTATACCTGATGGCATAGATGCCCCTGAACAACATGCTTATGTCACCACGGTCAATCCTGATGATATTGATAGTGTTATACCAGTACCGGATGGCACGGTTGTAAAATGGCAACTTGTGTTAAAAAGATTTGGAAGAGCACGTCCATTTTATAGCACTGAAATAATAAATGAGCAGGTGAGCGGAATTTTTTCAACCACAGTTGGAGGAACTGCTAGCAATGTGTTCTTTGGACCTATCGCCGATGTGATAAGCCATGAGATTGAATCTTGTAATGAACTTTGTTGTCTAGGCGAAGAATATGCCATTAAAGCAAGTGTATTTTTGAATGAACAATCATCCACCGATTCACAGTTTGTTGCCATTGGGTGTCCAGTAGAAGAAGACAGATTGGCTCCAAATAGATTTTTGATGAATGCTGCTCCTAATCAGCCTGGCAACATACCCAATTATGTAACATGGGCAGATGGTGAGAGCTTGTTGCATTTTCAAATAGCCAAAGATCCTAATTTAGACTTTGTTGCTGGAGCTGAGTGTTTTCGAAGATGTTTAGAATCTGAATTTGACAATCCTCAACTTAGAGCATTCCCAGAAGGTCACATTATTACCATTACTGCACCTGGGCAAATAATATGGAATGCTACTTTTGATGAAGATGAGTATACAGGCAAACAGACGCTTAAAACTTTTAATTCATCGGACATAGAAGACAACTCTTCCAATTCTACTGCCAATATACCAATTAGTGGTGATGCTACGGACTTCTATTTACGTCTAAATCAGTTTGTCGGAGATAGAGCTAATCCTCAACCTCAAGATTGCGGCAATGCAACAGGCGGGGGAATTGGAAACACGGGAGATATTTTGTTGTCGTGCGAATGGGAAAACATATGCTCATCCAATGAAGACGATTGTTTCCCTGTAACGGATGTTAAATGGAATGGAGTAAGCCCCGTAGTGGGATTTTCTACGGTTATATCAGCCAATGATAACAGACCTGTTACTCTGCGAGGAGGTGGTGGATATGATTTTGGTACACCGCCTATCTTAGTTGGATTCAGAGAACCATTAGATGTTAGAATTATAGAGAGCAGAGTAAATGGCCAGAGGTGCGGCAGACGAGAGGCTAATTGTCCTGCGCCGAAACAAACATTAGTTGTAGACGGAGTTTCTCAACACACTATTGTAGTCGAAGTTACATTTGCTGGAGAATCCGTACCAAATGGCACTCCTATAGAGCTTAACATAGAATCTGATGAATCTAATGTTATTAGATTGTCTGACTGTACAAGTGTGAAATTGCCACCTGGTTGCTCGCCTGTAAGCAATGGTGTAATCTATACCACTTTGGTCAATGACCTTATTATTAATCCTACTGGTAATAAACGTAGTTTAGCTTATTTTTCTATTGATCCATTACCAAATATAGCCTTCAATGCTCAAATTAATGTTACTGCTCGTTATGATAAATTAGGGACAGCAGAAAGACAAGTAACAAGATGTTTAGAAGTCAATAATACAGTTAATGTAGGAGGTCCAGAAGGACCAGGCCCGGATATTACACGCCCGCCAGAAGAAGTGACTGTTGTTTCTGGAGAATCGCTTGTTTATGACTCATTAATCGATACTTTTAGCACCACAACTGCATCACAACTTAATCGCATTGGTCATTTTGCCGCTTCTATTACAGAAGGCTCTACAAATACTATTTATCTATTTGGAGGATTTACAGATCATGATTTAAATGCTAATTCTCAAATTACTGCTACTAGTGAAAAGTTCGATTTGGCAGGAAGTACTTGGCAATTCATTCCTGATATGCCCACTCCTCGTGCAGGCGGAATGACTGTTGTTAGTGGAAATAATATTTATTGCATAGGAGGATTAGAACTAAACACAATTACTGAAGATTATGAGGTCTCTAGGCGAATAGAGGCATTTAATTTTGTTACTCAAGCATGGGATGACACTTTGTTGCCTATGTTAGATAATGAATTGTCTCCATTTGGTGTTGCGTTTGGAGACGCACAGACACAACTGGGAGAAATATATGTATTGTGTGGAGTAACCCGTGTAATAAATAATAATCAACCAAGAACTTTAAATGAACATATTCTCAGATACACCATTAGTTCGGATACTTGGGCTAAAATAAATCCATCAGATGTAAATCTATATAAAAGATTGTCTCCATTCGGATTTTTCAGAAGCAATCCAATACCTTTGTCTGGACAAGGTGATCAAATACTAGGTTATATTTATGGAGGGTCTATACCTAAAGCGAGATCTGAAGTCAATGCCGAATTCAACAGAGAACTAAACAGACAACTTGATGACTTCCGATCATTTATACTTACATCTGCGTATTTTTTGAGCCTTACAGAAACCCAGCAAGAAAATTTCATAGTAGCAGAAGAAAACAAAATACGAGAAAGAATTAATATACCTCCGTTTATATATCCTTCTACTGGATTTAAATATGAACTGAGATCTGAAACTATTGGGGCAGATGGAGAACTGGTTATGAACATCTCCTCCAAACTAGATAGACAGTGGACTGTTCTGCCCAAGCCAAGAGACAGAGGACAAGCTGTATACATTCCAGAACAGGATACTGTATATTTTATAGGCGGAAGCAATCAAAATAAATCCACTACACTTAATAGAATGGAGGCAATAGACCTCACTGACGGTGCTAATATTTACAGTCAAGTAACTTCACTCAGTAGGGGGCGAGCATCATTTAGCGCAGTAGCAGTGCAGGACGACATATTTTTCTCAGGTGGACTTACGAGCGGACACAGAGATGGATATGTCGAAATTGAAGTATCCCAATCTCCTGAATTAATTGAAGCCAGAGGAAATCAAAGTTCAGGAATAGTCATATTTTTACGGGATGATTCTGGAGAATTAATAACTCAGGATGTCCGATGCCTTGTTAGGGGCAGATTAAGAATACCAAGCATAGATGCTACCCTTGCTGATTTTCTGTCATCAAGAGCTGCTGATAGGGCTTTGGGAGGAGACGGAAGTGGGAATGCTCCCGATTTGCCTCAGCCTGGCGATGAGATAGATTTTGGAAAACTCATTTCTGCACAAAATTCAATTGTAGATCCTAACAGTGATCAATTCCAGTTCAATTCTGCGAAAAAATTAGATGAGCAAGTCTTTTTATTCCCTGTTCTTTATAGCGAACAAGAATTTACGATCAGCAGCGGCGTTGGCGGTGTAACGCTTTTGCCACGATCAGAAGATCCATTAGCAGATATTGAAAAGTTGTCTCAGTTTATTACTGATACTTTGGCAAACACTCCAGTCGATTCAGATGAAAGGTTCGAGGGAGATCTAACACGAGAAGAACTGGCAGCTCTGGGCGATGTGTTAAAAACCGTGACCTTGCCGCCCACCATAATGAGCACAAATACACTTAGAGAACTATATCAAATAGAAACTCTTGTGACTATTATAGATGATGTTTTATTCGGTCAGACTGTTAGTGATTTCGATCTTAATCTACAAAAAGATATAAACAGTAGAATAGAAACTATTTTAACTCCGCCTGAGCCACTGCCACCTGATGACGACACAGCAGACCCCGGAGGATCAACTGGAGGTACAAATTTTGGAGGCATACCCGTATCAGAGAGCAGTTGCTTCTTGCTGCAACATTTGGCGTCTCAAGAAATATCGTTCTCTAACACTCCTACTCCACCAGCTGGTTCAACAGGTGCAAACCCAGGAGGAACTGGAGGATTCAACCAATCTGGACAATGCTTGTTCTGTAATGCTATAATTCCATTAAATCCGTCTGTTAAATTACAATTGCCTACTACTGTGGCGACATTTTACAATGTTATAGATTGGTTACCTCAAATTAAAAAGAGACTAACTAAGGCAAACACTATAGTGGAAGCTCTAGAAGAAATCGATACAATTGATCATGAAACTCCATTCGGATCTAGTCAACTTTATACAGCCCTGTCTACAGGAGCTACTATTAGTGCAGGTGAAACTTTTGAATCTATCAAAAAAGTATTCTACGTAGCTTCAGATAATTCTGAGAATCTATCTCTAATCACTAGGACTCAAGCCATTA
>SDBT01009701.1_pt1 | contig 15593 bp, 16 predicted proteins | sample 2277101 | NCBI WGS metagenome assembly SDBT01 (sample SAMN10404973, study PRJNA504765) | marine sediment metagenome | isolation source: marine sediment core GS10_PC15, 103 cmbsf | place: Arctic Ocean: Southern Knipovich Ridge | collected 2010 | reverse complement strand
GGGCGTGTGTATGGGGTAGAGATTCGAAAGACGGAAGCAGAGAAAAGTTGGTAAACTTTTTAGACTACTGAGTCGGGTGAGCTTGGGATAGGAACCCAAGTGCAAGACCTTTTGAGATATTTTATGAGCAAAGCAAAATAAAATAACCAAAAGGTGTACTGAATCTGTAAGATTCGAGAGTACTTTGCAGAATTTGAGTAAGGCGAAAAATTATGCTTAGTAACTCGTGACCGAATCTCCTACCCTCCGCAATTTATTTCAGCATACTCAAAAATTCTTTCCCATCCAAAATTTTTACTCCTAATTTCTTTGCTTTGGTAAACTTAGAACCAGGATCAACTCCAGCCACTACATAAGAAGTATTGTTAGACACAGAACTAATTACCTTCCCACCCAAAGCTATTATTTTCTCTTTGGCTATTTCACGAGACATTTCAGAAAGAGTACCAGTTAATACAAAAGAGCTTCCACTTAACTTCCCTCTTTTTTTCTTTTCTGCTTTTTCTACAATAATTCCATTTTTTTCTAATTTTTTTATAAAATTTAAATTATTTTTATTATGAAAAAAATCATAAAGACTTTTAGAAACTGCTGGACCAATATTTTCTATTTCACCAACTTGTACAAGGTCTTGCCTTGTACTAGTTATAATTTTTTCTAGGCTATGAAAATTTTGTGCTAAATCTCGTGCAGTCTCCTCTCCTACATGCAATATCCCCAAGGCCCAAAGAAAACGAGCAAGCGAAATTTTCTTCTTACTTTTTATTTCTGCCACAATATTTTCTGCTGATTTTTCCCCAAAACGCTCCAAGGGCGCAATGTCCTCTTTATTCAAAGTAAAAATATCTCCTGCATCAGTAATTAATCCTTCATCTTTAAATCTTCTTAAAATTTTGGGTCCCAGTTCATATATTCCAAAAACTTTTACAAAATGTTCTAAATATCTCTCATTTTGCGCTGGACACTTACTATTCGGACAATAATAAGCCACAGATTCATCCGTAAATTCACCAACCTTCTTCTTCACTTTTGCATCACAAGACGGACAAGTTTCCGGTATTTTTATCTTCTTCTCTTTACCTGTGCGTAGACGAGTAAGCACCTCTACTACTTTTGGAATAACATCTCCTGCCTTCTCTATGACCACAGTATCCCCTATACGCAGACTAAGACGTTTTATTTGGTCCATATTATGAAGAGTCGCCTTGGACACAGTAGAGCCTGCTATGAGTGTTGGCTTAAAAATAGCTAAAGGAGTAAGCACACCAGTTCGTCCAACATTTATTTTTATCTCTTTTACTATAGTAGTCGCTCTTTCAGCCGGATATTTAAAAGCAGCCATATATCGTGGGGCTTTTCCAACAACACCTAAAATTTCCTGTAATTTTATATCATCAACAGAAATAACAATACCATCTGTTCCATAAGCAAAATTGGGACGAATTTTTTCAAATTTTTTAATAAAAGAAAATACTTCTTTAAGATTTTTACATATAACTTCATTTTTATCTAAACTAAATCCTAAGTCTCGCAGAGTTTTATGTTTTGCAGAATGTAAAACAAATTTATCATTAGATTCTATTTGTACTATGTTATAAGCAAAAAATTCCAATTTTCTTTTAGCAGACAACTTAGAATCTAATTGGCGCATACTTCCAGCAGCTGCATTTCTAGTATTTGCAAAAGGTATTTTCCCTTCTTTTTCATTCTTGAGATTCAAGTCTAATAAGGTTTTCTTAGACATTATCACTTCCCCTCTTACTTCCAAATATTTTGGATAAGGTGTAGACAATAACAAAGGAACAGAGTGTATTGTTTTCAAGTTTTCAGTAATATCTTCTCCAATAAAACTATCTCCTCTTGTAGCACCCTTTATAAATTTTCCATTCTCATAAATAAGAGAGACAGCTAATCCATCAAATTTAATTTCGCAAAAATAATTAAATTTAGTTTTTTCTGGCAAGAGTTTTGTAATTCTTTTTTCCCAATCGTATAACTCTTCTTCAGTAAATGCATCATTCAAAGAAAGCATTCTGTTTTTGTGTTTTACTTTTTCAAATTTATCCAAAGCTCTCCCTCCTATTCTATTTTCTGGTGCATTCAAATCAATAAACTGAGGATATTGTTCTAAAATACCCTTTAATTCTTTATTTAAAGAATCATAAATATCATCAGTAACTGATGGTGTGTCATGCACATGATATTCATTTCGCAAACGCGCAATTTCTTTTCGAAGTTTTATTATTCTTTTAAAAGCTTCATTTTTATTCATTTCTAGTATGATATACTCATTTCACGTTCAATGCGACTTGAACTTGAAGATTCACAAAAGGCATCACCAATATTAAATCCCTTAGAGGTTATAGTAGTAAAAGTATAGGGCTCAACAAATATTTTTGAAACAGTTACTATTGCACAGCTTTCTCCCGAACTACCTATTCCTGTAATAATAAAACTCCATAATGGATCAGCACCAGAAAGTGCAATTACAGTACCTGCACAATTCATAGATGCACTACCAGTAAAAGCATTATCAGCATCACTTGACCTATCATATAAAAGAGCACATTCAATTCCTGTATCAGCAGCAAAGAAAGCATCATTCGTAGCTCGAGCTGACGTACTAAAACTCATTTGATTAAGTGCTACATTTGTAACACCTAAAGCTATAGATAAGAGAATACTAGATATAGTAACTGAAAAAAGTATAACAAATCCTCTATTTTGTTTAAATTTTTTGATATAAGTTTTTTTGAAATTAATTTTAATCATAATGATTATTCTACCCAATTAAATAAACTTTCGGAAAAAGTAAGATGATATGTACCAGATCCTTGTATCCAATATACTGTTGAAAACACTTTTGTTTCATTTGCATTAATGGTGACAACTTGAATCTTCCGTGTAAAACCTGAATCTTCTCCTAAAAGATAATTATATTTTCCACTAAAAGAATCATAAAGTAAATTAGCACAAGTTGCACCACAGGCTATCATATAAATTCCCGTAATGGGTTGTGTGTTATTATTATAATCTAAATCTTGGTCATCAAAATAGCAACCATTTACTTCATCACATGAAGCTGAAGGTTCTGTCATCTTTGTATTAAATGCTATCCACCCTACTGGACCAGTAGCAGAATAATAGAGTACATATGTATCACGTATATTTCTTATATATTCTATTCCCTCCTGTGCTAAATAGGCAGCAGTGTGTTTCTTTTTTGCATAAGTAGTATCAGAAATTCCCTGAGCTAAAACTAACATTAAACCTAAAATTGATACACTAAAAATAGACAAAGCAATGAGTGTCTCTATGAGTGTAAACCCCCGCCTAATTTCTAGGCTCACACCTTTTTTCTTAAAAGGTGTGGGGGTAAATCCTTGTTTATATTCATTTTTCTTTTTAATATTTATCATGGAATTTTTAAATATCTAATAGTCTTTGCGAAACCGATGTTTGTAAAGAAAAAGGAGTATTTATGTTTTTGGTGGTAATAGAGCCAATTAATTTAATTAATACAAGAGGCTGTTGTGTATTGGAAGGAGGAGACTTAGCTCCTAGTACCGAAAAACTCGATATTTGATCTATTACAACTTCATTGGGTGTTAGTTGAATAAAGTTATTTGCACCATCTGTTGTTTTAAAAATCTTACCATCATTACTTATATAGTAAGCCCATTGATCATCATAAGTATCTGTATCACCTCCAGATATTTCAAAAGCAATTGCCCAACCAGAACTGCAACTCCTAGGAGAACCTATGGTTGGGTGTGATAAGGGTTGACCAGTGGAAAAACATTGATAATCATAGCCAGTTCTTAAATTTCTTGATATATCTTCCATAATAAAATTTAAATTGTCCATAATAGAACGAACATCTTGTGATTTTTGATGAATTAAATTTGCATTCAAAAGTGAACCCATACCATAAATAACAATAACAAGAAACACAGACACAGAAATCATTGTTTCTATAATCGTATACCCCCGCCTAGTTTCTAGGCTCACACCTTTTTTCTTAAAAGGTGTGGGGGTATATCCGCCTGCAATATTTCGCCCAGCATTTTGAGCAAGCCCACCTGCAACGTTATGTGTAGCATTTCGGGCAGGTCCTGATTCTTTTTTAATAAATTTAATAAACATATTAATTAATTTCAATTCTACCTGATAAATACAATTTAATTGTAGATTCAAAATTTCTTGGTGAAATAATTGTAATTAGAATATAAGATATATTTGGTTGTAATAAAGTACTCGTTTCTATAACTGTTCCCACACTTGGTCGTACAAAAGACAAGGCAAGATCAGTTATTCTTTGAAGAGTAGAATCTTGATAAACTACATCTATACTAGATATAAAATTATCATTAGTAATATTAATCTTATCTACACATTCTCCTGTACAATTTGTACCTTCATATAAATTATTATTATTAAGATCTACAAAATAAATAAAACTTTTATCATCTGACTCAAGATCAAAATAAAGCCCATATGATGGTTTCCATGTTGAAGTAATTTCTAATTGCTGTTCTGCACTTGGAAATTTTCCAAAAATAGAAGCTTTTTGTGCTTTAGAAATTTTAAGTGCAATATCACTGGCTAAATTTTTTATATTTATCTTGTCTTGAAAATCTATATAATCAAACATAACAAGAGTAGATAATACAGAAAAAATACTAAGCACAACAATAAGCTCTATATAACTCATTCCTCTATTTAATTCATAACCTTTTAGTTTCTTAAAAAATAAATACATTTTATTGTAACTTCCATAACAAAATTTTAAAAAATTGGGAATATATGTAATTCAAGAAGAAATGATAAAATCGTACCAAAAATTAAAAATGGAGCAAAAGGAATTTCGCTTTTTATTTTATATTGTTTGGAAAAAATAAGAAGTAAAATACCCAATAAAGCCCCAGACCAAAAAGAAATAATTATACCAGAAAGTGCTCTAGAAATACCAAATAACCAACCCAATCCCACGACTAATTTTGCATCACCAAGACCCATCCAAACACCCTTTGATATAAGCCAAAAGAAGACAAAAGGTAGAGCAAGCAAGATACCAGACAAAAATTGTAACAAATTTGGAATATGAATATTAAAACCATATTCATTAAAAATAAATAAACCTATAAAGGCTAAAATACCAACAGATAAAGAAAGCGTATCTGGAATTATTTTATGTTTTAAATCATAAAAAGCAATGACTATTAAAAGTGAAAATATAATAGCATAATAAATATAAGTAAAAGTGAAAATTAGAGTATTAAGAAAAAAGAGATCTTTAAATTTTAAAAAAAGACTTAAAAAAATTAGTCCCGTAAGAAATTCAACCAAGGGATACATTTTAGAAATCCTACTTTTACAAAATTTACACCTACCCCCTAATGCAAAAAAACTTATAAATGGTATAAGTTCATACCAGCAAAGTATATTTTTACAAGACATACATGCACTTCGTCCCCTTAGTGTTCGACATGTATTAAATCTGTAAATTACAACATTTAAAAAGCTACCAACAATCAAACCAAGAATGAAAAAAAAGGCTGTAATTGAAAAAATCATAAATAATAATCTCACTAATTATAAATAAAACCTTATATATTATATAACATATACCATAAAAACAAAAACCACCCAAAAGGTGGTTTTTGTTTAAACTTGCACTATATATTAATCACAAGTGTAGTCATTTGCAGCAAGAAAACCAACAACTGTCTTAGATGCACCAGTGCTATCTACACACCAAGAATTAGCTGGACTTACCTTGGTACCAGAACTTACGGCCCAAGCTGAGTTATTTGCAGCAACGTGACAAACAACTGTTGTAGCTGTACCAGCTGTACCAAGTGTATTGACTACAGTTCCCCCTAGAGCATTTGCAGCTGCAGCTGTTTGATTGGCAGCTGTAGTATCTGTACACAAACCAGAATAACTATTTGGACTATTATCATCATAAACAAGTTCAGCTTGAACACGAATATTTGCTAAGTTTGCCTTAATAGCTGCATCAGAACCTTTATCACGAGCAGTATTTAGAGATGAAAGTACTACTGAAGCTAAAATACCAATAATAGCTACCACCACTAAAAGTTCAATTAAGGTAAAACCTTTTTGAAGATTTATTTTTTTCATAAAATCTAATATTAATTTATAATTAATCCACTTAAGAAGTTTAAAACCTTAAAGGTAAAAAACTAAAAGTAGAAATTTCGACTATTTTTTAATACACTTATTATACCATATAAGAAAATAAGAAAAAAGTTATCCACAGGGTAGCAGAGTTTTGTGATATACGGAGCATGCACCAAAGATGCATCGCAAAATCTCACCACCCTATCCACAAAAACTTACTTTATTAAAAACCAAAAAAATTAACTAATACCACCAGCAAGATTATAAATCGGCATTAAAACAGATACCAATAGAATTCCTACTCCTAAACCTAAAACCACAATCATAACTGGCTCAATCATACCCACTAATGTATTAACAGCGTCATCCACCTCACGTCTATAAAATTCAGTAAGATTTTTTAAAATACTACCCAGAGAACCCGTTTCTTCTCCTACTTTTATCATTTGCATCATAATCCCTGGTATTTGCTTATTGTGTCGCTCAAGTGCAACAGATAACGCAAGACCCGATTTGACTGAATCAGCTGCATCTTTCAATATATTTTTATATGTTAAACTACCAACAACATCTGATGTAATGTCTATGGCTCGTACTATTGGTACCCCAGAAGAAAGCATTGTATCCAGGTTATCTGAAATTCTTGAAAGATAAAGTTTTTTATATAAATTACCAACAAGAGGTATTGATAAACGAATTTGATCTAAATAAATTTTTCCTTTTTCTGTACTAGAAAGTCTCCAAAGCCAAATACCCAATAATATAAGAAAAATAATAAATAAAAATCCATAATTAATAAAAAAGTTTGAAGTTGCGATAACTATTTTTGTATAAAAAGGAATGTCTTGTCCAGAATCTAAGATAATAGAAGAAAGTTTTGGTATAACAATTACAAACATTAAACCCATAACAACCAAAAAAGTAAAAATAACAAAAATAGGATAAATTAAAGCATTCCTAGTTTTAGAAGTAAGGGTGTATTGACGATCTAAATACAAAGCCAGATAAAGAAAAATTTGATTAAGTTTTCCTGTTTCTTCTCCAACTTTTACCATGTTTATATAAAAAACTGAAAACATATCTGGATGTCTGGCGAGTGCTCCAGAAATAGAAATTCCTGACTTTAAATCATCACCAATTTGAGTAAGCTTTTTAGATAAAAGTTTATTTTCAGTATTTGCTGCAAGCATTGAAAAAGATCGTAAAGCAGAAATTTGTGCATCAAATAAAGTAGCAATCTGTCGAGAAAGAATTACAACTTCTTTTGTTGAAACTTTTTCAAAAAAAGACATTTTAAACAATGACTTGTATTCCAACTCATCTTTAATGGAAACTACCACCAAGCCCCTTCTTTGCAATCCACTAATTGCTACATCACGATTAGGTGCATCAATTTTACCCTCCTTCTTTATGCCCTCATTATTTATAGCTTTATATTTAAATAACATAAAAAATTAAACCATACGCTCTAATCCTTTTGGATTAAGAGAAAATTTATAAGCATTTTCAATAGATATTTCACCATTTTGCACAAGTGTAAGTAAAGAATGATTTAAATCAACCATCCCAGCTTCTGTTCCAGTTTCAATAATTATATCTATTTCATGGGTTCTTTTTTCACGAATTAAATTTGATATTGCGTTATTATTTAAAAGAAGTTCATAAGCAGGAATTAATCCACCGGTAATTCTTGGAATAAGTCTTTGGGAAAAAATACCAAGTAAGCTTGCAGCAAGTTGATTTCGAATTTGATCTTGCTGATTAGCTTGGAAAGAATCTATTATTCTATGAATAGTCTGGGAAGCATTATTTGTATGTAATGTAGAAAGTACAAGATGTCCAGTTTCTGCAGCGGTTACTGCAGTAGCAATTGTATCAGGATTTCGCATTTCCCCTATCATAATTACATTCACATCCTCACGAAAAACCGACCTAAGGGCTGTATGAAAATCTTTAGTATCAATACCCACTTCTCTTTGGTTAACTAAAGATTTATTTGGAACATGCATATGTTCAATTGGGTCTTCAATCGTCACAATATTACGTGCTTGCTCATTGTTAATAACATTAACCATAGCAGCAAGTGTAGTTGATTTACCTTGACCAACTGGGCCTACAACCAAAAAAAATCCTTGCTTCTTGCGAGCAATATCATTAAGAATTAAGGGTAAATGAAGGTCTTCTAAAGTCTGTACCTGAGGTACTAAACGGAGCACTATAGAGATTAATCCTTTTTGAAAAAAGGCATTACCACGCAATCGTGCCTCACCACGAAAATCATATGCAAAATCAGCCTCTTGATTTTTCATAAATTTATCAATCTTAGCCTTGTCTAAAACAACAGACAAAATTCCAAATACATATTCCTTTGTAAGAACTGCATGCTTAGTAAGAAAAATAAGTTCTCCAGTTACTCTAATAGCCGGCACCCTAGAAACACTTAAATGTAAATCTGATCCACCTTCACGGATAACAGTTAATATTAGTTCTTCAAGTTCTTTTGTATAATCCATCCCGTTTAGAAGCAGGTCGCAATCAACTCGCGTACCCGATATTTTATGCTATTAATTTTTAATATATTTAATTTCATATTTTTGTTTGTTATGTTGCAATCGCGACTTCCAGCGAAATCCATACTTTTTATTTAAAATCTTATGACTAGATTAATAACTATTAAAACTTTCTTTTTTTTCTTATTCTGTGTTTATTATACTATAGATATTACAATAAAGACAAAATCTATTCGTTGTCACTGCTGAATTTATATACTTCTGAAAAAGGAATAATTCCTGCCAAAGACTTAATCATTGCATCTTCTTTCATTACAAGCATTCCATTTTTGCGTGCTACTTTAAAAATTTCAGAGTTAACAGGATTTTTTAAAATAACATTCTGCATATCTTGATTAACCATAAACATTTCACAGATAGCAATACGACCCTTAATTCCAGAAGGACAGCCCTCGGAAGGAACTACATCGTACATTTCCTCTCCAATCTTTATTTCTTTCTTAAATTCGGCTGGTAAATCTTTAAATTGTTCTTCAATTTGCATTCTAATGCTTGGATCCATTGGTACTTTTTTCCTAGAGGCAGGACAAGTGGTACGAGCAAGCCTTTGGGCCATAGACAATATTAATGTTGGTGCAATTAAATATGGGTCAACTCCCATGTCAATTAATCTAGGTATAGAACCCACAGCATTGTTGGTATGAAGAGTGGAAAGAACAAGGTGTCCAGTTAAGGCAGCTTGAATAGCAAGCTGAGCTGTTTCTTTATCACGAATTTCCCCTACCATAATTATATCTGGGTCTTGACGCAAAATAGAACGAAGTCCAGAAGCAAAAGTATACCCAATCTCCGGCATCATTTGTGATTGATTGACATCTGGCATATGATATTCTACTGGATCTTCTAATGAAATAACATTACTTTTTTCTTTATCAAGTTCATTCATCATTGAGTACAAAGTAGTAGATTTACCAGATCCCGTAGGTCCAGTAATTAAAATAAGACCATACGGCTTAGTTATTGCTTTCTTTATTAAATCAAAATTTATTTTTGATAAACCAAGTTGATCAAGTGGCTTTACTCCTTTTTCAGAATCTAAAATTCTTATCACTACTTTTTCACCATAATAAGCTGGCATAGTAGAAACACGAAAATCAATTTTACGATTATTAATCTTTGCATTAAAAGATCCATCTTGGGGTTTTCTTTTTTCATCTAAACGTAATTTGGCTAAAATTTTAATACGAGCCACAATTCCACTATAGACATTTGGTGGTAAAATTATTGAAGTATACAAAACACCATCTACACGAAAACGAACCTTAATTTTTTCTCCAGTATGCTCTATATGTATATCTGAAGCTTCTTTTTCAATAGCATTTTTAAGAATAACTGCAACAATTTTTATCACTGGAGAATCTTCAACTATCTTAGCTTCTTCTCCAGATTTAATTTTATCTATTTCTTTACTTAAATTTTCTGCACTTACACCCTTAATATCAACTTCCTCTTTATTTAATTCTTTAAGCGCTTCTTCAACTTGAACACCTAATCCCTTATAGGTCTCCATAATATTTTTATAATCAGCATTAGAAATCAAAAAAAGCTTAAAGGGCATACCTAATTTGGTAGAGATAAATTGAAGTGCATCTATGGCTTGCACATTTTCTGGATCAGTAACACCAACTTCAAGAGCACCATCCTTTAAGTCAATTGGGACAAAACCATAATGATTTGCTGAGTCCTCAGAAATATATTTAAGAATGTCAAAAGACATTTCTTGAATATTCACTTTTTTTACTGGTATCTGTAAATAATTACCCTTATTTTTAAGGATAGTTTCTTCATTGATTCCAGATTCAATTAAAGCCTGATCTATATCACCATGGTGCTTTTCTTTAGCACGATTTTTTATTTCGCTTATCTGACTCTTTTTAATAATGCCATTTTTTACTAATTCTTCTAAAAAACTCATGTTTAATTAATCAGTATCTACTTTATTGGTAACACTAAATGGTGCAAAAGGATTAGGTCTTCCTTCGTTTCCCTCTGGAACAAGTATAATACTTGAATCAACTAAAATTAAAAAAGCTGGATCAGTAAAAATAGAATCATTAAGCTTTATATTTTTCACATTAAGAAGGAATGGTAAAAAGTCTTCATCTAAATTATGAGTACTTTTAGCAGAAGTATTATTTGTTTGACTAGAGGAAGAAGATATTAAATTTATCTCTTCTGGATTTTTTTTAATAAAAAAAACATAGGATAAAATTAAAGCAAGGGCGATAATTGAAAAGATTATTATATTTTTTATTTGTGATAACATTTTAATTTTTTAACCAATAGGTCTTAATTCTAAAATTATATTTATAAACATCAGATAAAGAACCAAGTCGTGAATTAGAAGAAAATGAAACTGAAACAATATCTACAATTCGTAAATTACTTTCAATATCTTTCACAAAATTTGTAAAATTATTATAAGAACCTTCTGTAGAAAATTCCAAGTTCCAGACTCCATAATCTTTGTGTAAATTTTGAGCAATTACTTCACCCTGAATTATACCTGGATTAACTGCCACGTCATCATCATTATTTGTATCATATTTTACGTCTTTAAGAGACATACCATAAGGTAAAGCCAACTTTTCAATTTCTAAAATTAAACGAATATTATCTACACTCTCTGGTAATAATTTCTGTAATTTATTCAAATTTTCACCCCCAATAGCATTGTACTTTTGAGTCAACTTATCTCTTTCATTTTCAAGTATTTTTGAATTATTAAGAGCTTCATCATAAGATGCTAGTTCTACTCGAAGCGAAGTAGTGTCTTTATAAAGAGGATTGGTGAAAGTAAGAAAAAGAGCGATAGAAATTCCTATTAAAATTGTTGGCATTATAAATCTAAACATATATTTTAATTTGGAACACTAATTAATGTCACTATTAAATGATTCATCACCTGTGCGTAATAACATATTTTTAAAATCAACAAAAACTGGGTCAACAAAAAATTCTAATTTAAAAAGTACATTACCTTTATTATCAAGCGAAAGGTTAGAAAAAATGGGGTCAATAAAATATTTATTATTAGTAAAAAGATCTGATTGAAGAGCTATAGACCGATATCCCGTAGCTAACCCATCCATTATTACTAAAATCTTTGGATTCTTTTCATAATCTAAGTTGTAATCAAATTCGGTGAAACGTACAGTTTTCATGGTAATCATTTGAAGAGCCTTAAATATTGGAGAAATGGCTAAATGTTTAGATAGAATTTCAGTTGAAGCTCGTAAGCGCTTATCTAACACTTGAAGTTGATTGATTTTTGAAGGTTCAAAACGATTTTTGGCTAAATTTAAATCAGCTTCCATTTTACTAATATTTTTTGTCATAACACCTTTATAAAAATAAAGACCTCCTGAAGCAATTATTATTGTACATACAATAAAAATTGAAAGCACAAGCAAAAAACCAATCGACTGCGCAACAATTGTCCGATTTTTAACTATCGGTTTTTTAGGTATAAATGATGTTTGAAAATTTTGCTCCATTTGCTTATGTACTACTTCTATTATCGCACTTATTGTAATTTTCGTAAAGCTAAACCTATGGAAACTGCAAATTCTGGACCCATAGTAAGAAGTACCTTGTCAAGAAATGGCGGAGAATCAACTTTAGAAAATGGATGCCCAAGTTCTATTTCTGCCCGAAAATTATTAGCTGCTACTTCTTTTAATCCTTTTAAAAGTGATCCACCACCTGAAAACATAACCTTACTTATTGTTTTATTATATTTTTTTTCATAACTTAAAACAACATTATTAACTTCAGAAAATATATAATCAGTATGAACTTTAATAATTTTAGCAAGCTCTATTTCTGATGGATTACCAAAAAGTCCAAATTCTTTTTTCATTTTTTCTGCTTCAGAAAAAGGAATATTTAAGGATTTCGCAATTGCATTAGAAATATCTGCTCCTCCTCTATTTATGGTGTGATAATTTTTTACCATACCAAATTCTACTAATGAAATCTTTGTATATAATGCACCAAAATCCATTAAGAGTACTAATGAGAGTTCATGCTCAAAATTTGATCTTACTGAAGAAAAAACCTCAATCTCAAAAAAAGAAGAAGCTAAATCACACTGTGAAACAATTGACCGATATTTAGAAACTGCATCATTTTGAGTAGCCACAACCAATACTCTCTTCTTTTCTTTTTTTGAAGTAGCTGTTTCAGAAGTATGCATTTCTTCAAAAGAAGGCTCCTTCTCAGGTAATAAGAAGTAGTCAATAGACACTTCGTTAATGGGAACAGGAATATATTTACGAGCTTCAACTGGAATAATTGACGATATCTCATTTTCTTTTATTTGTGGAGGAAGTTCAACAGTAAAAATCAAACTTGATTGTACGGGTATTGATAAAGCAACAGAACGGCTTGCCACTCCAGATTGTTTTAATACTTCCTTTAGTGCTTCAGTAATTTTCTCTAAAGGTAAATTAGTAACACGCCCAACATCAAGGTCAGCATAAGGACCAAGTGAAATTGCACCATAGGTTTCAAGTATTGCTTTACCTCCTTTCTTTTTTAATTCAACAACTTTAATTGCAGAAGAACCAATGTCAATACCAACAACACTGCCCCCTCCATTATTCTTAAAAAGATTTACCTTGGGAAAGATTTTTTTTAATGGATTATCCATCCGCCAAAACTTTCTACAAAACTCACATATTTTACTTTATCTGTGTGATTAGTATAGAAAAATAAGTTAATTGATAAATATTCTTTTTTGGAAAGTTTATGTGGATTCATTTTAATCTATGATAAAATACAAAGTAATTATAACATATACCTGTCTCGTTAGAAATACACAATGGCTTATATAAAACAAAGAAAACTATTTAAAAATATTCTAATAAAATGCTATTTTTAGACACAATATTAGATATAATTTTTCCTTGTCATTGCATATCTTGTAATATTTCTGGTTCAGATTTATGTGAAAAATGTCTCTCTTTGTGTCCAGGAACAGAAAGAGAAAGCCCTAGCTGGGTCTTTCCATTGTTTGATTATCGTCATCCACCTATTAAAAAAGCAATTTGGCTCATTAAATATAAAAATAAAAGAAAACTCTTAAACACCTTTGCAGAAACACTTTATGGTGTAATGATAGAAGAACTCTCAGATTTAAAAGTAATGAAAAATTTTCAAGAGCCAATATTAATTCCTATTCCCCTGTCAAAAAAAAGGTATAGAGAACGAGGCTTTAATCAAGCAGAGTTACTTTGTGAAAAAATTATTGAAATAGATGAACATAAATATTTAAAATTAGAAAAAAATATTTTAATAAAAACAAAAGATACCTTACATCAGACATCTATTAAAAACAGACGAGACAGGTTAAAAAACCTTTCTGGGTCTTTTATTGTTAAAAACAACAAACTATTAAAAGGGAAAAATATTATTTTGATAGATGATGTCACTACTACTGGTGCCACCTTAAGTGAGGCAAAAAAAATTTTAAAAGGGGCTGGGGTGAGAAAAATTATCGCTTTTACAATTGCACACTAAAAAATAATTATAAATAAGCACCTTGCCAAGAAAGATTCAATAAGATAGGATTTAGTTATGAAAATAGTAATAAAAATAGGCTCACAAGTAATTTCTGATGAAAAGGGACTTATTACTACTCGAATTAAACAAATCGTTAGAGAAATCGCAGAACTTTTAAAAATGGGACATGAAGTTATTTTAATAAGTTCTGGAGCAGTAGGGTCTGGAATGGCAAAATTGCCTAAACTCAACTCAGCATCAAAAAATAAAATTTGGGCATCAATTGGTCAACCAATAATAATAAATACTTATGCAAAAGAACTTGAATCTCTTGGTTTTAATGCTGGACAAATTCTTGTTCTACGAGATGATTTTACTAATCGTGAAAGTTTTATAAATATGGTCAAAATAATTGAATCACTCGTTTCCTCAAAAGTTTTACCCATTCTAAATGAAAATGATGTAATGGAAACAAAAAATTTAAGCTTAGGTGATAATGATATTTTGTCTGCCATGATAGCAGTTGCCTTTTCAGCTGATAAATTACTCTTTCTTACCATAAATGATGGTCTCTATGATGAAGATCCAAATAAAAATTCCAATGCAAAACTAATCAAAAATATTTCTGAGATTGATTTTCAAATCGAAAGACTCTGCTTTAAGGAAAAAACAGATTTAGGTTCTGGTGGAATGTTAAGTAAAGTTAGAGCCGCTAAGCATGCAGTAAGTTCAGGTGTTGAAGTTCTTTTTGGTAATGGTACAAAAAAAGGAATAATTTTATCATCTCTGGAAAAAAATTTTTCTGGCACAAAATTTGTTCCTCGTACTAAGCCACCCGTAGGTGAAACAAAGCGTTGGATGATGTCAGCTAAAGGTGTTGGCTTAATAACAATTGATAATGGTGCTGTAGAAGCCCTAGAATCTGGTAAAAGCTTACTTTTTCCAGGAATTACTTCAACTAAGGGTAATTTCGAAGAAAAAGAAATAGTTGAAATTGTATCAAAATCTGGACAATCCATAGCCTATGGTAAGGTTAATTACTCTGCAAGTGATATTCAAAAAGCACTATTGGTAAAGAAAGAATCTAAAGATAAAGAGTTAAGGATTTTAGACAAAGCAATAATACATAGAGATTATATGATATTATTATCTAATACTTAAATATGAAAACTAATATTACAATTATAGGATTTGGCACGATGGGTAAAGCTATAGCAAAAACGCTTTTAAAAAATACTCGTCAAAACAAAATTTCTGGAATTAAAATTTTTACTATAGATAAAGATAAGAAAAATGTGAGCGGTATTGAAAAATCTGACTTTATTATATTGGCAACAAAACAACAAGATGCTAATAAAACAATAATAGAAT
>SDBT01009700.1_pt1 | contig 15594 bp, 19 predicted proteins | sample 2277101 | NCBI WGS metagenome assembly SDBT01 (sample SAMN10404973, study PRJNA504765) | marine sediment metagenome | isolation source: marine sediment core GS10_PC15, 103 cmbsf | place: Arctic Ocean: Southern Knipovich Ridge | collected 2010 | reverse complement strand
GGGAAAATAGAAGAAATTGTTCAGATATATGGCGAAGCAGGAGTAGTGGTAATAAATCTTGGCGAAAGATTACGTGGCATCAATGAAGACCAAAAAATGGGGATAGATACTACCATTAAGCAGGAAGAATTAAGAAAAGAAGTTTTTGCTGCTATGTTAATGGCGAGTAAAGATTATCAAGATACATTATATACCTGGGGCACAGCAACCGGGGATTTAACTAAAAAGGAATACGAATTAAATCTTGAATTATTGAAACAAGAAGAAAATATAAATGTCTTGGCTGAGGCTAGAAAGAATTTAAAAGAGATATTAAGCAAGCCGATTATAGCCGTTCCTGAACCCGGAAAACCTCCCAAAGAAGAACCTGCAGTCATCCCTGCTATCATTGACGTTGAAGCAATAAAAGACACATTAGCATATATGGCGGACCAATATAAATCATATTGGAGAATCGTAGCCCAATTCGGGATAGAATATGTAGAAGAACATAATGCACAGTTGGCTAAAGATGCCAAAAATTATAATGAATTTCTATCCGATATGTTAGTAAAACATAAAGGAAATGCCGAATTGACTAAAGAAATTATGCTTTATATAGCCGAATACAACAAGGAAATAACAGATAAAAGGAAAAAGGCCGAGGAAGAATATTTCAACTATATTACTGAAGCAAGAGAAAAAGAACTCAAAGGTGAAAAGGATAGGTTCAAGGCTATAATCGAAAAATATAAAGAAGGCTCCGATGAATATTTGGGGCTGGTAGAAAAGCATAACAAGAATATACTGGAGATCAATGAAAAATATGACAAAGAAATAGCGGAAGCAAGGTTGGCCATATTCAAAGAGAATTTAGAAAAGCAGATAGGGGAAACTGACAAACTCTATGCCGAAAGGCTTAAAATGGCCAAAGCGGGGCTTGATAAAGAATCAGAGGCCAATAAAGAATATTTTGAATTTATAAATGAAAGGTTACAAGAAATAGCTGAAATAGAAAAAGAAAAAGCCGAAGAAAAAAGAGAAATATTAGAATCTTACTTCGGATCTTATCAGACAACTGAGGAAAAGATTGTTTCGATTCATAAAAAAACTGCTGAGTTATTATTGCTTACCGATGTCAAATATGAAAGGAATAAGCTAAAAAGCATAGAGAAGCAATTAATAGCAGAAGTTAAATTTAGCAAAACAAAAAAAGAGGTAGATGATAAATTAGCCGAATATAGAGAAAATTTAAATAACAAAGAACTAGAAGACAAAATTAAAACCCTTGAAGATATGAAAACAGGGTATTCTGAATATGCCGATATCATAATATTGCTTAATGAAGAAATCGCTGAATCGCAAAAGCAAATATGGGAAAATATAAATAACGAAATCAATAAAACGGTTGATATATTACACAATTTAGCCAGCGTTGTGGGAAACTTTGACGCAGAACTCGAAAAAACAATAAACGATGTAGCCAATTTAGTCGGTGGAATTGGCGAAATAACAATTGGTTTTTCAACGGGTGATATTACCGGAATTATAAACGGAATAGCAACTGCTATAAATAGTATTATTAATTTATTCATTAAGCATAAATCTGACGTACCTGAACTCCGGAAAGAATTGGCTGAAATTACCCTTGAATTACAAAAGCAGCAAACTATATTAAGCCAATCTATGGGAACGGCAAAGACCGAGGCAATACAGGATACAATAGATTTACTTAATGAACAAATTAATGTATATAACGAAATGATTGAAGCTGAAAAAGAGGCCTATGGACAATTTTTATGGTGGACCTGGGACGAAACTGACCAAGAAAAGATAGAACAATGGCTATCATCTATAGAAAGTGTAAATGCAGAAATAGCTAATTTACAACAGCAATATCAACAGATCCTAACCGGGACTACTGCCGAATCAATTGCTGACGCCATCGCTGAAGGATTTTCTGAAGGGTTGACTTCGGCCGAAGTTTTTGCCGATACCTTTAACGATATGATGAAAAAGGCGATAATAGATGCTTTTAAGAGAACCATAATCACAAAATATATAGAAGACTGGTATGATCAGTTTGCCCTTTTGACTGAAGGCGGCCTGACACCTGAAGAAATAGAGGCTTTGACCGGGACCTATCAGGAAATGATTGAGGCGGCAGAGGCACAATGGGAAGCACTGGCAAAAATTTTAGAAGAGGCAGGCATAGAATTATTAGAAGAGACAAAAAAAGAAGGATTAACCGGAGCGATTGCCGGAATAACAGAAGAAACGGCCGGACTTTTGGCTGGCCAGTTCCAGGCGATCAGAATCAATACTGTAGGTATACTTAATAATATGGAAAGTATAATAATAATTAATGCAAGAATTGCCGATAATACCGAATATAATAAATACCTAAAAGATATAAACGATAAATTAAATGAAGGAACACCAAAGGAAAGTGAATATCTAAGGGGAGTAGGGGGTGTCTAACGTGCAATCCGGATATTTAATCGGTAGTAAGGTTACAGGAATTGATATCGCCTTTGTGGATGGTGGAGAAGGCGAAGATACCATAACCCAAGTTGCTGCCAAATTTTTAGAGAATAATCTCATAGCAGGAGATGTAATTACTGTTTCAGGTTCTGCCTCTAATGATGGGGATCATACCATTATTTCAGTTATAGCTGGGACAATTAATGTTGTTACCGGGAGTCTGACCCCAGAGGAAGCAGGAGCTTTAGTAACTATTTCTTCGTCTCATGACCTGGCAGCTACTTATGGAGTCTATGTCCAAAAGGTTAAGGGTGCTCTGGATTTCTTAAAAAGAAAAGGGGAAATAGCCCATAATTGGCTCGATTCTCTTGGAGAGGAATCTTTTACCGATATCGGTGATATTCATTTTGGGCCCCGGGATATAATTTTATTCTGCTATATAAAGGCAAACACGAAAGAAAATTTTATAATCAAACTGAATTTATTCAAAGCTGTATTGGAAGGCCCCGGGCTTCGCACTCTGAAATTACCATTTTTAGATGATACTCTGGATGTATACTTTAAAGATGGGGGAGCTTTGAATATGCTGACCGGCTGGAATAGCTCTTTATTGGTAGGAAAGTTTATTTTGAAACTAAAGGAACCAGTGCCTTCCACGGCATAAAAAGAGAGGAGAATGTTATGAAAAGAATATTGTTTTCAATTATTATTTTACTTTTGTTTTCTGGGATAGCTTTGGGACATGAACTTGGGGCCGGAGATGGAACAGGTTACCCTGGTGTGATCGATACCGATACGAGTGTCGAAGTGGATTATCCGGATCCTCTTGCCACCACGGCCCGGGCGGCAGTACCAAATGACACAAATGCGGCAGTTATTGCTATAGAAACAGAATTAGGAATTAACCCGAGTGGCGCGTATGATACAGTGAAGGCTCGTTTAGACGCTGACCTTTATTATTTAAAGACGGAAATAGATGAACTTTCGGAAGTAGAAACTATTTACACTAAAGATATAATCGATTCTGACGAATTGGCTTCTGCTCTTACTCTCTACTATTTAAAGACAACTATAGATACCATTGGAGAGGTAGAAAACATATGGGTTAAAGATATAATTGATAGCGATGAACTTGCTTCCTTGAAATTCATTGATCTATCTGATACCCCTGCCGCTTATGATAATGGAAAGTATGCCAAATCAACCGCTGATGGTGTGGTTTGGGATGATCCTGCGGGAGTATCAACCTTTATAGGACTGACAGATACCCCGGCCAATTATACCGGCGGCTCTTTAAAATTTATCAGGGTAAATGAAGGGGAAACTGCTTTAGAATTTGCAGAAGAGGCTGATCCAAACGTAGATTCTGACGCAGAAATAAAAGCCATATTGGTTGATGAAGTAACTAAGACAGGGGATTTCACTGCTGGAAGAATTGCAAAGATAAATAATGCTTCTGGGATAATTGAGCAAGGGACCAATACCGATACAGATGTGGCTGATGCAGTAACAAAAAAGCATACTGCGAATGCGGATACAGATCTGGATGCTACTTTTGAATTGACCTTTGTTAAGAAAACAGATACCGTAAATGTTTTATCTGATATAACTTCTGCCGGTACAGACATTGAAGATGCAGTAACTAAAAAACATACTCAAAATACGGATACACAATTTGACTTTTCTCATGCTTTAGCTTCTGATCATACCTGGAGTGGAGATAAGGATACTCAACCAGTAGGTGAATCGGTTGTTTTTGGAGATTTATTATATTTTGACTGGACCGATGTTGAGTGGAAAAAGACTGATGCAGATGCAGCAGCCACTATGCCAGGTTTACGAATTGCCTTAGAAACAAAGGCAGATGGGGAAACTTGTTTAATGTTAGTTAAAGGATATATCCGGGATGATTCTGCTTTCGAGTTTACCTTAGCGATGGTTTATGCAAGTGCCACTGCTGGAGGTTTAACCACTTTCCCACCTTCTACTCCTGGTCAGCAATTGCAAAGGGTGGGGGTTGCAAAGTCAGCCGATATCTTATTCTTTGATCCATCGATAGACGTAGGAGAGATTAAACTATGAAAAAAATATTATTGATAATTTTCACTATAATCTTAATATTGTCTGTTAATGTCCTGGCGCTTGATATTTATATAGGTGCCCCTGCAATAAATAGAGGCGTTTCTTTAGGTGCATTTACTTTAGTTAATAATAATGTTGCAAATGAGTCAGGAATTATTAACAGCGTAGAAATATGGTCAGATACCGATCTATCTAATTGTGAAGTGGCTACATTTTTTAGACCTGATCCAGGTGGAGCTCCTAATAATTTTACCACAAGAGATAGTGAATCAATAGGCACCGTTTTGGATGATGCAAAAAGAACCTTTGTTGTTGACCTTGATGTTGAAGCGGGGGATTATATTGGTATGTATTATACCGCTGGAAATATTGAACGAGATAGTTCTGGAGGTGATGGTATGTGGGTAAAATCCGGTGATAGTATTCCATGCACAAATATAACATTTACAAGCTATGCAACCAGTGCTATAAGTCTTTACGGAACAGGGACGACTGATGTCGGTTGGCCTCATAAATGGAATACTCAAACTATCTCGAAATGGAATGGGAAAGAAATTATTAAATGGAATGGACTGGAGTAAAGGAAAGGATATAAATAAATGGCGAAATGGGGAGAACTTAAATGGGGAGAAGCCGAATGGGGCACAAGAAAATGGAGCGGTGAAGGATATCTGCTCGATATTTACCGGGGAGAAGCCCTTCAAGGCTCTGTAAGAATTGACGAGGGGACCCGCCTGATCCGGCAATTATTAGGCGAAGATATAATCAAGTCTATTCTGAAAGTGCCGGATATAATTGATATACAAATTGGAGATTATACCATCTGGGAAGGTATCCGCTATTATATCAATACCCTGCCCAATGTCAAAAAGAATTCCACAAATTCATTTGAGTATGATATCACCTTTGAATCCGAATATTACGAATTGTGCAAAACCCAATTTATGGATCTGGATGCAAATTCTGATTTTTATTTGGTAGGGAACGTAGAAACATTTATTGACCTTATTGTAACCAATATGAATCGGGAACATGCCGGCTGGGCAAGATCGACCTGCGATCAGACAAATGCAGATTATAAATTGCTGAGCTTTTCAGAAAATAATTGCATGCAGGTCCTGCAAAAACTTCATGAAGAATTTGAGGGGGAATTTTATTTTGACGGAAAGAATATCTGTTTTACTGATAAGACAGGTAGCGATTCGGGATTAACATTTAAATATAAACAGGGATTGCGAAATATTACCAGGCAAACTTTGAGTGAAAAAAATATCATTACCAGGCTATATGCCTTTGGCTCGAAAAGGAATCTGGTAAGCGATTATAGAGATTATTCCCGGAGATTGAAATTCGTAGACGGCGAAGTATCCTATCTTGAAAAAAATGTCGACAAATACGGCACGATTGAACATACGGAAATATTTAACGATATTTATCCTCATAGAACAGGAATAATAAGCGCGGTTGACGGAGAAGATATAACTAAATTCATCGATGACGAAATGGACTTTAATTTAAATGATTATCTACTTCCCGGTGTAACCGCAAAGCTCCATTTTAATTCCGGGGATCTGGGCGGGTATGAATTCGAAGTTTCTAATTATAACAACGCCACAAAGGAATTTACTATAATAGCATTCACTGATGAGCAGGGATACGATATGCCTAATGACACCCTGAAGCCTGCCATTGGTGATAAGTATGTTTTGTTAGATATAGAAATGCCACAAACTTATATAGATACTGCTGAAACAGCCCTACAAGCTAAAGCCCAGGCTTATCTTGATGATAATTGCATTCCCAGGGTAACCTATCTCCTGGTTCCTGATTGGAGATATTTTAAGGCCAATTCTATTTCCCTCAGTCTTGGAGATTCTATTACAATTGAGGATACAGACCTTAGTATAAATTCGTTGGTTAGGATTGTGGAGCTAACAAGAATTCTGATAAATGCCTATAAATACACCCTGAAACTATCCGATCATCTGGAACCACAGTTAATTCAAAGGCTATACTCTGACCAGGAAGTTTTAAAGGAGAAAATTGAAATCGGGGATGTGGGAAATATTATTCGGGCAAGGCGGAGCTGGAGAACATCAGAAGAATTAAGAACGATGGTCTTTGATACAGACGGATATTTCGATATGGGAAATATCCGGCCTGCTTCGGTTGAAACCGGGATGCTGTCAGTGGGGGCAAAATCCACCCAATTTATCTTAAAGGAAGTCCAGATCGAAGCGAATTATACTGGCGATGAATCTAAATTCTACGCAAGCGCCGGAGAATTAATTCATTTATCGATTGCAGATGAAATTAGAACCTGGACATTATCAGAGAATACCCAGGATAGCCTGGTAGATGGAACAGCTTATTATATTTACGCAAAATGCACCAAAGAAGCTGGCTATACCGGGCAAATTTTAGTCGATGAAACACAAAGGAAATTCGATGATGATCCTACATATTATTATTTTCTAATTGGAGTATTACATTCGGTAGTTGGTGGAGTGAGGGGAATATCCTTAACCTACGGACAGACGATCATTAACGGAAAATTTATAACGACAGGCTCAATTACCGCAGACAGACTGAATATTACCAATGTAGCCGATATAGGAAATATCATTCTTGGCAATACCGGATACATCCGGACCACCGGGAAAGATAGTTATGCAGATGAAACGGCTGGTCTTTGGCTGGGATATGATGTAGATAAATACAAATTAAATATTGGAAATGCTGAAAATTATCTTAAATGGACAGGAATTAAATTAGAGATTGCAGGGGATATATTAGCTGGTATAATAGATGGCGCACAATTAAAAGTCGGTGGTTACGGAAGCGCTCAAGAAATATACTTTAAAGATAGTACCATGTATATGTATGATTACGCTCAAGAAAATTATCAAAGAATTGGTTTTAGAATTGATACTCTTACTTTCGCAAGATTGTATTATCAGACAGTAGCAGAAGAACCAGCTGTTTCTGCATTAAGATTAAAAGCAGGGGATTATGAGGGGGCTTTACAGGTACAGGATGATGGTGAAGTATGGATTGATAATTTCGATGGGGCTACGCACCGCTGGTTTGGATTTTATCCTGGAGGATCATTTCATATTCCTTCCATAGCCCTTGAACCTACTGGACACGAAGCGGACTTATCTTATAATGGCACTGAGCAGCGTTTTCAAGGTTTTATCGGTGGAGCAGAGAACGCCTGGGGATATTGGTTACTTAATTCAGGTTGGTAAAGAGGTGAATAAGTTATGAAATTATATCTAAACATTACAAAAATGAATTTTGAAGAAGATAATATTGAGCATAACATTATTAGGGGAATGCTTGACAAAGAATTTCTTGGTTATGATGAAATAGTTGAGCTTCCTGATAATGATAAATTTATAAAAGAGACAATGAAGAAAATTTATAAAAAAAATAAGGATAACAAAAAAACAAAGGAATTCGAAGAAACTGTATTCGATATCAGAGAGAAAAATACTTGGTGGGGTTTTCCTTTATATGAATTAAAAGATGGTGAAATAATTCCTTTTGATTATACTGAATATGCTTATTTTGCTAATACAAACAGAAGGAATATACTAGCTAAAAAAATAAATCAATTGTACAATCCACCATCCGAACTGAAGATATTAAGAAAGACACTTAAACATTTAATGGACACACTTGGAATTCCGTATCCTGATTTTTTCAAAAAATACAATGATAAAGTAGAAGAAATTATAAACGAGAATCCAAAAAATTGAAGTATACAAGAAAAAATATTTATAATATTAATGGAAACTTTTCGTTGCATATATCGTATTATATAATGGTGGTTTTAAAGGTAATTTAGGGGGTATATAGGCGATGAAAAGGAAAGTTTTGTTATCGCTTTTTTTTATAACTTTAATTTTAGCATTGGTTGGTTGCGGGCAGCCTTACCCTGGATATGATCCTGATTGGGTTCCAGAAGACGATATAATAGAATTAATTAATTATTACTGGTATTCAATCTCCGTTGGTTGCTATGATTTAGCTAAAATTTATTGTATTCCGGATGGAGATGCTTATAATGTAATCGAGGAATATGAGGCTCTGAATTATTCAAATCTGGAGTTCATTGTTAACTATAATTGGATTGAAATAATAGAAGATGAAGCTATTGTTAGTATTGATCTTATTATAATTAAATCTAATGAAAGTGAAGTGGTCTTTGATTATATTATGTATCTGACTAAAAGTTCTTCAATAACTGTAAATTGGATACTTAAATAAGGGGAAGAGAAATTTTAAAAAATGAAAAGGAAAGTTTTTTGGGTAATTTTATTTTTAACGCTAGCTATATTTTTATCGGGATGTTGTTTATTGGAAAATTTGAGCGCTGATGTTGTAATAATTAAGTGGGAACAAGATTATTCCAGCGGAAAGTGGAATGATCAAGTGAAAGTTTATTATACAATAACTAATACCGGAAATGTTGATATTGGTTACTCTAATATTTGGCTTGCTGCTTATTGTGAAGATGGAAGCATTTATGAAGATTGGAATACTATTGGAACATTTGTTGGGATAGGAAATTCTAAAGATCGCACTTGTTGGATAACTGTAGGAGAAAATGAAAAAGTTTTAAGGATGAATGTTACTAATCTAATATTAGAACCTTATACCGGTCCTCTTCAATAGGATGATTTCTTTAAAGGACTATCAAATAATTAAAGAGGGATTTTAAGATGAAAAGGAAAATTTTAATATCATTTCTTATTATGTTTTTGTTTTTGGCATTGACCGGCTGCGGGATGGTTGCTCCAGGGTTGCCTTCTTGGATGGTAGCAGAACAAACAGTTTGGGAATACTGGAAGGCAATCATTAACCGGCAATATGAATTGGCTAAGTGTTATTGCATAATTGACGGAATCTGGTATAATAAGGTTGATGAATGGGAAGAATATATAAATGTCAATTCCGAGGGTGAGGCTTCGGTAGTGATTTATGGACCTTCTTTCTATGAACAATCTGAGGCGATTGGGAATAATGCCGTTGTGTATGCAACAATTGCTACTGACATAACAGCTTTTCCTGGTAGTTGTATACACGAAGGTGGTCTTTTTGAATACGAGATAGAATTAATTAAGACTTTTCCATCTGGGGATTGGAAACTTAAATAAGATCTAAAAATTAAATAAATTTAGAGCTCCAAATTAGAGAGCCATTTTAAAAAAATATAATAGTTTTTTTTGATGGCTCTTTTTTTATTTTATGAGAAAAATGGAGGTGAAAAGAACAATGAAAAAACTAACTGTATTGATGGTAGTTATGTTGATTATATTATGTATTTAACTAAAAGTTCTTCAATAACCGTAAATTGGATAATTAAATAATAGAAAATAAAATTTAAAAATTAAATAATTTGAGAGCTCCATTTTTAGAGAGCCAGATTTTAAGAAGGCTAAAAGCCTTTTGATCTGGCTCTTTTTTTATTTAATAAAAGGAAGGAGGTGAAAAACGATGAAAAAGTTAACTGTATTAATGATAATTGTGTTATTTGTTGGTCTACTTTTTGCTGGTTGTAATAATTTGACGACACCTGAACCCATTGATGAAATTGGAACCGGCATAGTTACTAAAGCATTATATGGAGTATTTGATCTTACTGGATACAATTCCAGTACCGTCAATAGTGTTATGGCAAGTTACGATCATCCATCTGAAATCGTCTCATATATGGCAAGTCATTTTACTAAAGTTGTCAATCATGATGAGCCTTGGAGTCCCTACGATTTTTATGTGAATAAATGGGGAGATTGTAACGATTTTTCTACTTATGGTATATATTGTGCTTATAAAACTGCTGATATGCCAAAAACTAGTTTGTATCAAGTATATTTAAAATATAATAATGGTAAATATCATATGCTAGCACTTTATGCTCTTTATCCTACATTTCCTGAATTTAATTTTGGATATTCATCCAACAAATACTATTATCATGATTCAAGTTTCTATAATTGGGTAGAATGTGTAAAACATCATGATACTAAAACAACAGCAGATGTAGTTTGGGCTAAGCTTTATAGTTACGATCTTGATTTTATGCAAAAATGGTATTTCTAATTCCTTAAAACGAAAACTAAATATCGCTTGGACAAAACCAGGCGGTATTTACATTTTGATTGTAAAAAAGATAAGGGGGATATTATTTTGGAGAGATTAGCTAAAGAGGTTGAACAGATATTCAATCAATTCGCCACTGAAGAATTGGGGAATAGACTTAGCCAATTCTCGATGATTTCCTTTAAGGATATGATTTTAAATAAAATAAAAACTTATAAACCAATCGCAAAAGAGACAGTCAAGGAAGTCAAGAAGTAAAAGGAGATGAGCTAATGGGAGGAATCGAAGCAGGCAAAGCAATATCTGAATATGGGATAGAGATTGTAACCGGTATATGTTTAGTGCTAATCGTCTGGCTGGTTAGATATCTTATTAAAGAGCAGAGCAAAACCAACAAAAGTATTTTGAGTATGTTTAAGATAGAATTGAAAGCATTACATAATGACGGTCTGAAGAATGCAAATTTAAACCGGAAAAGTATATTTATGATCAAGTCATTAGCTGAATATTTTAATAAATATTTCAATGGCAATGATGATAAGGTAAATTTTAAAAAGAAGGTTAATAAAGCGAATGGACAGAAAAAATAACCCTTTAAGTGATTTGTCAACCCATTTCTGGTCTAATGAGCTCCGTTGCCCCTGTCAGAAATGCAAAAGAATAAAAGTCCGGGTAAGTAGTCTATTATTATTTAAACTTGAAATGATGATAATAATTATTGATGAGGGTCTTGACCTTCATAAGCCGGTTATTGTTTTAAGTGGTAACAGGTGTGAAGAAGAAAATAAAAGAATAGGTGGTTTTCCCGGTTCTGAACATATCCCCGATCCTGATGGAGAGGCTTCTGATATAAAAGTCAAAGGAATATTCCCAATTAAATTAGGTTTAATAGCTGAAAAAGTAGGGGGGCTTAGAATTGGTATAGCTAAATGGGGGATTCATGTAGATGTTAAGCCACCTTGCCCGAGTAAATTCTGGGTATACATGGGGAAAAAGCCAATTTATTCCGGTTCTATAGAAAATAATGATCTGTTAAAATTCTATAAAATTATAACAGGAAAAGGAGGTGAAAAATAATGGCGATATGGGATGTAGCCAATAGTGCATTGGAGAAACTTGATGAATTTGCGGAGGCTCAAGTAGAAACAGTCTATGGGGCGTTGGGGAAATTTTTACAGGGTCAGGTAGATAAGACTACTACTAAATTTGATAATACTGCTTTGCGGATAGTCGAACTTGGAGTAAGGGATAAACTAGTCAAGAAATACCCACTTGAAGATTTCCCTTTAGACTAACAGCACGAATAGATAAATCGGGTAAACGTGCTATCCTGAAATTAATTCTTTTTCTCGGAGTAGAAATTGCCAAACCCGAAATAATTAAGGTAATAATGAAGGAGTTTATTGCGAGGGGGTTAGACAAAGTTTATGCTAAAGAGATCGAAGAATGGAAGAAATACATGAGAGAAAAGAAGTTTGCTAAAAAGTTAGATAAACAGATGGAAGATGAGATAGAACGTTTTAGAAAAAATATTAAGGAATGGACACCAAAAGAATTAGAAGAAATTATCTGGGACATTCCAAAATAAATACCGATCACCACCAACCCGCAGAGGCTTCATTTAATCACTTCCTAACTGCCCCGGTGAAGGACGGGGCAGGTCATTTTTTTATTAAAAAGGAAAATGATATGCCTAACAGTAAAAAATATTATATCAAAAATAAAGAGAAAATATTAAAATATGGTAGCCAATGGCAAAAAGACAATCCTGAAAAAGTAAGGGGATATGTTAAAAAGTGGAAAAAGAATAATCCTAAGAAAGTAAAAAAACAGAAGAGAAGATATCGTAAAAAATATCCTGAAAAATTAAGTGAATATGAAAGAATACGTCATCGAAAAAAAAGAGAATACATCCAAAAATATAAATTATCAAAGGGTTGTGCTATTTGTGGATATAATAAATGTGCAGAAGCTTTAGACTTTCATCATCCCGGTGATAAGAATTTTAGAATTGCATTATCAACTGGTAAAAACCTTGAAGAAATTAAAAAAGAAATAGATAAATGTATCATTCATTGTGCTAATTGCCACAGAGAACTACATGCAAAAGAGAATGGAAAATATTAAATAATATATTCCCGATATTTTATTATAATTATAAAATCCTACTCTATTCCTGCTATTATTCGGTTAAATATTGCCTATTACGTAGGGAATCCGTAAGCGAATATCAAGAAATGCAATTAAAGGTACTCTACATACGTTTATGGCGATTTAGCAGCTTTTAAGGGTAAAATACTAAAAATATTTCCGGAATCTTTGCATTAAATGAGCAGGGGTTATTAAAATAAGTTTTTTAAAAAAGAAGGGTTTTTGAAAGATTTGTCGTATAATGAATATATGATTTTGTGAGCGTATATTTTTAAAAGGTAAATCATTATGGGTGAATATTTAGAAAAAGTAAAAAAGTTTCATATAGTAGCTATACAGTCTAGTCAACAAGAGGGAAATAAAACTTTTGGAGAATTAAATATTCAGCTTATATTTATTGCAGCTGCAATTATTTCATTTTCATTACTGATTTTCTTAAATGAAGATATTGCAAATCAACTTAATGATTGCGAAAAATACCTCCTAATGTCAATATGGATTTTGCTGGGCTTGTCGGTATTATTCGGAATTATACAGTTTTATGTAACCTATAATTTTTTTAAAAAACATTTTGAGCTTGAGATTTTCTTGGTAGATATGTTTCAAAATAATAATAAGATAGAACAAATTAAAAAAGAACTTAATATTCATACAGAAGAAAAAGAAAAAAAGATAAATGAAATACATAAAGACATGGTAGACAAATTGGTATATAGTAAAATTATAGAAGAAGCTATAAAAAAATACCCTAATGTTCTTCCTGAATCTTCAGAAGTATATATTAAAATACAAGTTGTTTTATTAATTTTTTCTTTAGTATTATTGATATATTTTATGGTAAGAATTTTACTTTAAATTAATTAAAAAAGATCTTTACTTCTTTATACAAATAATAACCCTAATCAACCAAAAGGGCAGGGGAGGAAAAAACTACTTCTTTATTATCAAAAAAACATTAATTATTAGTCATTTTTTTAGATTTTTATAATATTTTTAAGAAAGAATAGGAGGTTCTAATGGATAAATTATTAAAGTATTTGCAAATAATCTTTTATGTAGTAATAGGGATATGTACTGTATATAATTTATGGTTTACTAAAGTACAATCAAATTTAATTTTTAAGCCTATTATTGGAATTGTAGATATTAAAACAACGAGATTACTTGGTGATATAGATGGTAAGGATGTATACGAAAATGTAAAAGCTGTAAAGATTGATTTTATAATAAAAAATACTGGAAACCTTCCAGCAAAAAATTTTAAAATTAAAAACATTGGAAAAATCGGCAATACTATTTTGTCTTATGAAAAGGCTAAAGAAGATAAAGGCGTAACATTAATTCCTTCGAATGTACTAATAAATACCGCTACTATTGATGATAAAGTAATTCGTAGTCTAGTAGAAAATAAAGAAAAACTTATATTTAAAGTAGAGCTTTTCTATTCAGATTGGGACGATTATAAAGAGTATAATTATTCATCTTATTTCGAAGTTATTACTATTAAGAAGAGTCCACTTAATTTAGGTATTAGAATGGTTCCAGAAGTTGAATTTTAATACCAAGATAAATACTTTTTTAAAGTAACTTATGTATTAATTATAACAAAAATATTTTCCCAAAACCCTTGCATTTTAATGCAAGGGTTTTTATTTTAGCCACATACAAAAAATAAACCTTCATATTTCGTTTTTAAGAGGGGTGTTTTACCCCCTTACGTATAATCATAAGCAAAGGTGCAAAATTTCGCCATATAGACGGTATATGAACATCTTCAAAAATCAAGTAAACCCTTTATTTATAAGGGTTACAGCGTTTTATCGATATTTATATTAAAAGATATTTATAAGAAAGAAGGGCTTTTTAATCTAAAAAGTAGTATAATAACAATGAATAACAATTGAATATTTTGTTAAGGGGGTAGTCGGGTGGGGCAAAAATATGAAATTGTAACTAATAATATCATATCTTTTGAAATGATTGTAAAATTACAATATAAAGATTGTGAAATGACCTTTAAAAAAACTGACCAGGTTCATAAAATTGATGTGATAGACATCACAAAAAAAGGATATATCATTGAATTTAGCGAAACTTTCCTGGCAAAGAAAAAAGTATATCCCGATTTACTTAATTTTTTAAATAATGTGGTGGATCAAGAACTTAATATAGTGTATCAAAAATTAAAGGTAAAAAAGGAATTTACTGATAAAGTAAGAAATAATAATAACAATAATTAAAAAAATTTGACAAATTATACATCCATATGTTATTATATTTATAGGGAAAATTATGGGAAAAAGAAATATAATAGATATAAATTTAATAAAAGACGAAAGAATTAAGAAATTGGTAAGCCTGGCTATAAAACACGATATAAGTCCTACTGCAATGGCACATTTTCTCGGGGTGAGTTATGGTACATATAATAGATACCAGCAAGGCAAGACTACACCTCAAAGCGAGAATACCAGGGAAATTATAGATCATGTAATAGAGAAATTAAAAAAATAAAACTGAAACTTTTCTTCGTTTAAATCGTATTCTATAATGATGGTTTAAGAGTAATTTAGGAAGGTGAAAACCGCAATGGTGCTCAAGTATCCAGGGTCAGCCAAAATTGAATATTGGTCGGGTATTCGGGAAATATTTTATTTTTTATAGATTTTACAACGTCCTATAATATATCTTATGTAAAGTAATCACAATTATTATATAATCTCTATTATTTTCTATTTATTTATGATTATTTAAGTGAAAACTATTAATAGAGTAAAGCACCTTTTC
>SDBT01009699.1_pt1 | contig 15598 bp, 10 predicted proteins | sample 2277101 | NCBI WGS metagenome assembly SDBT01 (sample SAMN10404973, study PRJNA504765) | marine sediment metagenome | isolation source: marine sediment core GS10_PC15, 103 cmbsf | place: Arctic Ocean: Southern Knipovich Ridge | collected 2010 | reverse complement strand
TTCATTATTGGTTACGATTACGCAAGTTTGATTAAATTTATCTCTTAAAGTAAAAAACAATTGATGCAGTTCCTTTGCATTTTTTGAATCCAGGTTTCCGGATGGCTCGTCAGCCAAAATAACTGATGGATTATTTATTAATGCTCTGGCAACAGCAACCCGCTGTTGTTCTCCTCCCGATAGTTCAGATGGTTTATGGTCGTGCCGGTTATCTAGTTTCAGGAATTTTAATAATTGATTAGCTCTGTATTCTGCTTCTTTTTTCGGAGTTTTGTTAATATATGCAGGAATACATATATTTTCCAATGCTGTAAATTCAGGTAGCAGATGATGAAATTGAAAAACGAATCCTATTTGACTGTTTCTAAAAGCAGAGATATCTTTATCGGCCAGATTGTTAACTTCGATTCCATTGATTTGAATAAAACCCGAGTCAGACTTATCAAGAGTGCCGAGGATTTGTAACAGAGTAGTTTTGCCAGCGCCTGAGGCACCGACAATTGATACTATCTCTCCTTTATTTATTTCAAGGTTGATATTTTCAAGCACATTTAATGTGCCAAAAGATTTTTGAATATTTTTGGCTAAAATCATAAAATGAAAAATTTAATGACGCAAAGATAGTAATTCTATTTTCTTTAATCTTCTATGCTTTTATAAAAAAAAGTAATAATTTTGAACCCCAATAACAAATTAGTAATTTTCTTTAATACTATTTTTATATGAACTTACACGAATACCAGGGCAAATCAATTTTAAGAAAGTACGGAGTAGCCGTGCCAGCGGGAAGAGTGGTTAATAACGCTTATGAAGCTGTAGCTGTAGCAAAAGAAATTCAAGCTGAGACAGGTACTGATAAATGGGCAATAAAAGCTCAAATTCATGCAGGTGGTAGAGGAAAAGGTGGAGGAGTGAAGATTGCCAGGAATCTTGATGAAGTTAAAGAATATTCGAATCAAATCATTGGAATGATGTTGGTAACACCACAAACTAGTGCTGAAGGGAAATTAGTTAAAAAAGTACTAGTTGAACAGAATGTTTTTTATCCGGGAAAATCAGAAACACTTGAGTATTATTTAAGTGTGTTGCTAAACAGGCAAACAGGACATAATATGATAATGTATTCGCCAAGGGGAGGAATGGATATTGAAAAAGTTGCTGAAGAAACTCCTGATGAGATATTTACAGAAGAGATTGATCCTACAGTTGGTTTGTCAGCTTTTCAATGCAGGAAAATAGCTTTTAATTTTGGACTAAGTGGAAATGCATTTAAAGCAATGATGGAATTTGTAAATGCAATATACAAGGCTTATGAAGGTGCTGATGCTTCATTATTTGAAATCAACCCTGTTATAAAAACATCTGATGATAAGATCTTTGCTGCCGATGCAAAGGTAGTGATTGACAATAATGCCCTGTACAGACACACGGATATTCAGGAAATGCGTGATTTAAGCGAAGAAGACCCTATGGAGGTGGAGGCAAGTAATTTTGGGTTAAACTATGTAAAACTCAATGGGAATGTTGGTTGTATGGTTAACGGTGCAGGACTGGCTATGGCTACAATGGATATTATCAAACTTTCAGGTGGTGACCCGGCCAATTTCCTTGATGTTGGAGGATCTGCTAACGCAAAAACCGTTGAGGCCGGATTTAGAATAATTCTTAAAGATCCGAAAGTTAAAGCCATTTTGCTTAATGTTTTTGGGGGTATTGTTCGTTGTGACCGAGTTGCCCTGGGTGTGGTTGAGGCATACAAAAATATTGGAGAAATTAATATTCCAATTATAGTAAGATTACAGGGGACAAATGCAGTAGAAGCAAAGAAAATAATTGATGAATCCGGGTTAAAGGTTTACTCTGCAATAGCACTGCAAGAAGCTGCAGACCTGGTTACTAAAGTGCTGGCATAATCGTTATGTGACCTTCGCAAAACTCATCTTTTGTCACGTATTTTCGTTATAATCCTCAATGAAATATTTTTCAAAGAACCCTAACTTTTTGTATACCTTGTCTATACATCAACAGTATCCAATTGTTCGTAGATTGAATTCTGACTTTTAAATTCCGGTACAATTTGTTTCATTTTACTTACCAGATCAAAGTTAGAAGAACCTCCTAACATACTTATAAGATCGTTAATTTCCTTTGTGATTATTTCCAGGCCATACTCTTTAACTTTAGCGATCATTATCAAAGGATGATGAGTTGGAAGAGTGTTTTCCTGATTGTTTAACAACTCTTCATAAAGCTTTTCACCAGGCCTGAGGCCTGTATAAATAATCTGAATATCTTTCCCGAGTGTTAAGCCTGAAAGTTTGATCATTTTTTTTGCCAGATCGAGGATTTTTATCGATTGTCCCATATTGAAAATAAATATCTCACCTCCCTTACTCATTGTACCTGCTTCTAAAACTAACTGGCATGCTTCGGGAATTGTCATAAAGAACCTGGTAATTTCCGGGTGAGTAATGGTTATCGGGCCGCCCTTTTGTATCTGTTTCCTAAATAGAGGAATAACCGACCCATTTGAACCTAATACATTGCCAAAACGAGTTGTAATAAAGATTGTCTCTTCTTTCTTATTGAGGCTTTGAACATAAATCTCAGCTATTCTTTTTGAGGCACCCATAACACTTGTTGGATTAACAGCTTTATCAGTTGAGATCATTACAAACTTTTTAACGTTAAACTCAATAGCAAGGTCAGCAATTGTTTTTGTTCCTTCAATATTTGTCAGCAAAGCTTCGTGTGGATTATTCTCCATCATGGGAACATGCTTGTATGCAGCTGCATGATAAACAATATCAGGCTTATACTTATTGAATATCGACCGCATCCTGTTTGTGTTGCGAATATCGCTCAATACAATTTCATAATTGCATTTTGGGAAGTGTTCAGTAAGTTCTATGTCGATATGATATATAGGAGTTTCAGCTTGATCAACAAGAATAATTTTCTTATGAGAAAAATAAGAGACCTGCCTAACAATCTCACTTCCAATTGATCCGGACGCCCCGGTTATTAAAATAGTTTTTCCAGCCAGCTCTTTGCCTATTTGCTCTTTGTCAAGATTAATAGTATCTCTGCCTAGCAAGTCTTCAATATTGATCTGCTTTATCTGTTTGAAGCTTAACTCACCATTTATCCATTTAGTAACAGGAGGGACATTCAACACTTTAATATTATGGGCAAGGCATAACTCAACAATTTCATCTTTTCTTTTCGAATTCATCTTTTGAGGAGAGATAATAAGGTTAGTAACATCACTTGATTTTATCAGATGTTCTAACTTGTCAGACGAAAATATACTCACCCCTTCCAGCTTTTTACCGGGTTTTTTAATATCATCATCAATAAAGGCAAGCACTTTATTTTTAACTCCCGCATCACGGTCTAAAGTTCTTTTTGTGATTACACCTGATTCGCCAGCTCCGAAAATAATCACATTAGATTTCTCACGATTTGGATTTTGTATCTCTAAAAAAGTAATCTTGGTTAATATCCGGTAAGCAACTAAGGCAAATGTCGAAGCAAGATAATCAATGATGATAATTGAGAATGGAATAAAGAAAAAACCTTTGAGATAATAAGTGCCAAGATTTGTAAAAACAAACATTAAGCTTCCGGCGGAGATAACAAGTAAAATACGAATGGCGTCTTGAGTACTGGTGTATCGGATAATGCTTGCATAAGTTTTAAAGATTAAATAGCCTAAAGCCCTGACAATAATAATATATAATAATATGTTAGGCATTGGCTTCAGCTCAGAGTCCGGTATTTCAAAATTAAATCTAACCAAATAGGCCAGAATAACAGAAAATACTACGATTGAAATATCAATTAAAAATATTATCCAGCGAGGCAGGCTATGCTCTGAAAAACGTTTCATTTTTTAAATTTTCACAAAGATACCACATTTTTCATAAACGCATTAAATGAATATTTCTTACATTTGCCAATCAATTGCATTAATGGATTTTCGATTAAATAATGCTATATATAAAAAATAAATCTATCTAGAATGAAAAATACAGCTTTTACTAGTTTTCACGAGGCATTAGGAGCAAAGATGGTTTCTTTTGCAGGTTATAATATGCCGGTTCAGTTCGAAGGGGTCAATGTTGAACATAACACCGTTCGTGAGGGAGTTGGTGTTTTTGATGTTTCACATATGGGTGAATTCTGGGTAAAAGGACCAAAAGCTTTTGAATTTGTACAAAAAGTCACTACAAATGATGTATCTGTTTTGTTTAACGGAAAAGTTCAATATACTTGTTTCCCAAACGATAAAGGCGGTATAGTTGATGATTTATTAGTATACAAAATAAATAATGAAACATATCTATTCGTAGTTAATGCGTCTAATATTGAAAAAGATTGGAAGTGGGTTAATAAACAGAATGATTTAGGTGTTACGCTATACAATGCATCTGATGAGATTGCCCAATTGGCTGTACAGGGTCCTAAAGCGCTGGAAGCTATGCAAAAACTTACCGAAGCTAAAGTTATTGATATGGAGCATTATACTTTTCAAATGATTGATTTTGCTGGTATAAAGAATGTATTGTTTGCAACGACTGGTTATACAGGATCAGGCGGATGTGAAATTTATGTAGCTAATGAAGATGCTTCTGGGCTTATGAAAGCTGTTATGGAAGCCGGTGAAGAGTTTGGTATTAAATCTATCGGCCTTGCCGCACGTGATACATTGCGGCTGGAAATGGGATTCTGCTTATATGGGAATGATATTAATGATAAAACATCTCCAATTGAAGCTGGCTTGGGCTGGATAACAAAATTTGTAGATGGAAACGATTTTATCAACCGCGAGTATATACAAAAACATAAAGAAGAAGGTGTTGACAGAAGATTACGCGGTTTTGAAATGATAGATAATGGCATCTCCCGCCATAATTATGAAATTGTTGATAAAGATGACAATAATATTGGTAAGGTTACTTCAGGAACGATGGCACCTGCACTAAAGAAAGCAATAGGAATGGGATATATTGCAACAGAACACGCAGAATATGAAAAAGAAATCTTTATTAAAGTCAGAAAAAAAGTTTTAAAAGCCAAAGTGGTTAAAATACCATTCTACAAAGGATAATTTGCTTTTATTGATGAAATGAAAAGTGATTTAAAACTTATGCTTGCATAAAACCATTTAATCATTTATTTATTTCCACTAAATTTGCAGAAGAACCATAAAATTTATGATAAATTTAAAGATCAGATAACATGCCTGACAAAAGAACAGTTGAGGTGTGCTTTACACCAAAGTTATTTTCATATATTCTTACACAGGAAAATTTTATTGTGGTTATAGTTGATATTCTTCGGGCAACAACATCAATTTGTACAGCGTTAAATAATGATGTAAAATCTATCATTCCTGTTGCAAGTGTTGACGAGGCAAGAGAGTACAAAAAAAACGGATACCTGGTTGCTTCAGAGCGTAATGGAAAGGTACTCGATTTTGCAGATTTTGGCAATTCAGCCGACAATTTTATGGTAGATGAGGTTAAAGGAAAAACTATTGTGTATAGCACTACAAATGGAACAAAGGCTATTAAAATGGCTGGAAAAAGTGAAGCAGTTGTGATTGGCTCATTTATTAACCTTGATGCAATGACTAAATGGCTTATAAAACAAAATAAAAATGTTGTGATTCTTTGTGCCGGATGGAAAGGTAAGTTCAATCTTGAGGATTCTGTTTTTGCCGGGGCCCTTACAAAAGGTTTGCTCGAAAATGAAAGTATTATTACGGAATGTGATTCAGCAAAAGCATCTGTTGACCTTTGGCATATCGCAAAAGATGACCTGAAACAATATATTGATAAATCATCACACCGCCATCGCCTGAGACATCTTGTACAGGATCATGTGTTGGAACATACTTTCAAAATCAGCATTTCTGATGTTATCCCCATTCTGGATAATGGCCATATTATTGATTTTGATTCAAAAAATCAAATAACTAAATAATATAAATAAATTAATGATGAAAACTTTTAAATTTTTAATCTTTTTGATGATGAGTGTAATTTTATTTTCTTGTGATATAAAAACAGAGAAACAAACAGAAGATCAACCCAATGATGAATTTAAATTTCTGATTGATCAATTTGATGATTTAAAGATCATGAGGTATCAAATACCTGATTTTGAAATTCTTACTTTGGAACAAAAAAAACTTGTTTATTATTTAAGTCAGGCTGCTCTTGCAGGCAGAGATATTATTTTCGATCAAAATTTTAAACATAATCTTTGCATTAGAAGAACTCTTGAAGCTATTGTTGAAAATTATAATGGTGACAAAGAAAATGCAGAGTATAATAATGTTATGGTGTATCTGAAAAGGGTTTGGTTCTCAAATGGAATTCACCATCACTATTCAACCGAAAAGTTTACTCCTGATTTTTCAAAAGAATATTTTGCTGAGCTTGTAAATGCTGTTAATGAATCCAAACTGCCATTACAAGATGGGGAGACAAAAGAAGATCTGATTAGCAAATTAACTCCTCTAATGTTTGATACTGCAATTGCTTCAAAAAGAGTATGCCAGGATTCGGAAATGGATATGATAGTAAATTCTGCTAACAATTTTTATGAAGGAGTAACCCAGGAAGAAGTTGAAAAGTACTACTCTGCTATTATTGATATAACCGACATTACTCCTGTTTCTCATGGCTTAAATTCTAAAGTAGTTAAAGAAGATGGAAAAGTTGTTGAGAAAGTATACAAAATTGGCGGCATGTATACTGAAGCTATCGAAAAAATAGTTTATTGGCTTGAGAAAGCATCCACAACTACTGAAACTGCTGTACAAAAAGCAGCGATGGAAAAGCTGATTGAATATTACAAAACAGGGGACCTGAGAACATTTGATGAGTTTAATATTCTTTGGGTAAATGACCTGGAATCAGAAGTTGATTATGTAAATGGATTTACTGAAGTATATGGCGATCCATTAGGAATGAAAGCTACATGGGAATCAGTTATTAATTTTAAAGATAAAATAGCCACTGAGAGAGCAATAATTATTAGTGACAATGCACAATGGTTTGAAGATAATTCTCCAACAGATCCCCGTTTTAAGAAGAAAGAGGTAAAGGGTGTTTCTGCAAAGGTGATCACGGTTGCTCAACTTGGGGGTGATTGTTACCCATCAACTCCTATAGGGATTAATTTACCAAATGCCGACTGGATAAGGGCTGAGTATGGTTCTAAATCGGTTACAATGGAGAATATTACTTTCAGTTATGATAAAGCCTCAGAGGGTAATGGATTTCTGGAAGAGTTTGTATATAGCCAGGAGGAGATAGGATTGGCTAAAAAGTACGGCTTTATTGCAGGTAATTTGCATACTGATTTACATGAATGTTTAGGCCATGGATCGGGACAACTATTGCCCGGAGTCAGTACTGACGCTTTAAAGAATTATCATTCGCCTTTAGAGGAAGCACGTGCAGATCTGTTTGCTTTATACTATCTGATGGATAAAAAAATGGTAGATTTTGGTTTGATGCCAAGTCTCGAAGTTGCAAAAGTTGAATATAATGGCTATATAAAAAATGGCCTTATGACTCAATTAACGCGCATTGAACTTGGGAAATCTATTGAACAGGCACATATGAGAAATCGTCAGTTGATTGCTAAATGGTGTTACGAAAAAGGTGTAGCTGAGAATGTTATCTTAATGGAAAAAAGAGATGGTAAAACATTTGTTTTTATTAATGATTATGAAAAGCTAAGAGGCATTTTTGCTGAATTGTTAATCGAAGTTCAGAGAATAAAATCAGAAGGAGATTACGAAGCAGGAAAATCACTGGTTGAGAATTATGGTGTAAAGGTTGATTATGAACTGCATAAAGAAATTCTTGATCGTTTTAAGAAACTAAATTTAGCGCCATACGGTGGTTTCATAAACCCAGTTCTTGTGCCTGTTAAAGAGAATGGAGAGATAATTGATATCAAAGTTGAATATCCCGATAATTATACTGACCAGATGATGGAGTATTCTAAAAAATACTCATTTCTGCCTGATTATAATTAAGTTGTCAATATAGGCAGAGGTTTTTTTTAATAAAAATATCTGAAAAGCTGGCATATTTCAGGGTGATGATATTTAAGCAAGGCCACCCTCCTAAACTATTGACGCCATCATAACTTTGTTATATTTGTATCATGATTAAATCACTAATATTTGATTGGGGAGATACTATTATGCGTGATTTTCCCAAACATGATGGTCCTGCATATTTGTGGGAAAATATTGCATGGATTCCAAATACCGAAAATTCACTTAATATACTTGTAAAAAAGTATTCATGTTACATAGCTTCAAATGCAGGCATTTCGAATACAAACATGATGGTCAAAGCTCTTGACCGAATGAATGCTTCAAAATATTTCAAAGGTTATTATACCTCTATTGACCTTGGTTTTGAAAAGCCTGATGTAAGATTTTTTCAGGCGATCATTAATAAGATTAATGTTCAGCCTGATGAGTGTGTGATGATAGGGAACGTTTATAAAAAGGATATAGTAGGAGCAAAAGCGGCAGGAATGAAAACAGTTTTCTTTAATGAAAAAAATCTGACAGGATATTTTAAGGAAGCTGATTTTGTAATAAACTTAATGGAAGAATTACCTGGGTGTTTATTTTAATAAACAACCATCTTTTTTGTTTGAACAGTTATGCCATCCAGAACCAGTGAATATGTATAAACACCACAAAGGCCTGGAGGTAACTGAACCGCTGTTTTATTTACTCCGGGATTTAATTCGATTTGCTTATTATATATTTCCCGGCTAAGTATATCTTTTATTACCAAATTAGCCTGCTTGAAATCTATTGGGTTTTTAATAATAATAGTAAAGGAAGTATTATCTGTTACAGGGTTTGGGTAATTTTGTTTAAGTTCAATTCCCCATACCGTTTTAATATTTTTTATACCAAGGCTATTAATGGTATATTCATCTGTAAATAAACTTTCAACACTGTTTTTAACATTGGTAACACTAAAATAGTAATCCTTTCCCTGTATGAGATTGTTGATTTGAAATTGTGTTGTGTTTTGGAATCTGTAAACAGTATCAAAGTAAAGCGTTCCAGACCCCTTTGATCGTATTCCTACTCTGTAGTGTTTGAATACAGTGTCTTCTCCCTGCATGTTTATTTCAACACCATTGGGCAGAATCGTATAGGTCGGATCAGGAACTTTGGGCGAAATAGCCAAAAAACCAAGGTTTACACCATTCATTATTACATTTCTTCTCAGGTAGCTCATATCTACTAAAAAGCTGTCAATTATTCCATCCGGTGGAATGGAAGTATCATATCCTATTATATCTGTTGAAGTATGTTGAGTGCCTGCTGCACTACCCGAACCATCACCATTTTCATTTTGAGATATTATTCTGACTGCTGCCGTCATATATCTAAAAGGTTTATGATCGCCTCCTCTTCCAACTCTGTCTTCAAGTATCATCATGTTGATATTCATAGGAGTATTTATCAGGGGATTTATTCTTTCCTCCTGTTGAAGTTTAATATATCGGGCAAGTTGTTTGTGGGGTGAAATTCTACTAGAATCGTTTAAGAATGAGTAAGAAAAGATTCTAACATTCGTGCTATCACGTCCACCAGGGACTGGGCAGGCCGGTGGTGAAACAATTTGTCCGCAAATTATTCCACTCACCATATCGTTGTTAAAACATACCAATACCGGAACATTATAGTCGTTGAAATATTTCAACCATGCTTTTGCGCCCCACAATCCTTGTTCTTCGCCGGTATTAGCCGAAAACACTATAGTATGATCGAAAGCGTATTTACTCATAATTCTGGCTAGTTCGATTACCAGAACGGTTCCTGACCCGTTATCCTCCATTCCCGGTGCATAGCAATTAGTATCACAACTGGATTCGCATCGGCTGTCCAAATGAGCTTCTACAAACAATATCTCCTTTTTCGTCGTATCCATACCTGGTAATATGGCACAAATATTTCTATGCCTACCCATTCCACAGACATTGGCATCAAACTCAAGATATGAAACAAGGAGTCGGTTTTCATTTAAGGTACTTATTTCTTCAAATTTTTTAAAAATCCATCGCCTTACGGCACCAATTCCTTTAGTATTTGAAGATGTGTCGGAGCCGGTATTTCGATTTTGAAACGAATCCAGATGCTCCAGGTAGTTCAATAGTGAATCTTTCGATACATCATTAATTATCCCATATAAAATCGAATCAGGATTATTCAATGTAATTGTTGGAGCGTAGGCCGAGGGATTATAATTTCCCAAAATAACCAGCTCTGCCGCCTGGTTGGTAATATGATAATTTGTTTGTGATAAAACACTAAAACCGATAAATATTGCAATAACAAAAAGAACTGATTTTTTCATAGGATTAATTTTTTTATGAGAACAAATATATAAATAAATATCAAGCAATAGTTTGAGCAGTTTATAATATTTTATTATATTTGCAATATGGAAGAAACAATTCTAATTTTGGATTTCGGTTCTCAGTACACGCAATTGATTGCCCGAAGAGTTAGGGAGCTTAATGTTTATTGTGAAATTCACCCGTTTAATTCTTATCCAAAGATAGATTCTTCAATAAAAGGAGTAATTCTTTCAGGTAGCCCATTTTCGGTTAGAGATAAAAACTCGCCTGACCCAGATCTTTCTCAAATACAGGGTAAAATGCCAATTCTTGCGGTGTGTTATGGAGCACAGTTATTAGCATATACAAATGAAGGAGAAGTGATGCCTTCAAAGATACGGGAGTATGGAAGAGCGCAACTAACCTATATTGATCAATCAAATATCCTTTTGAAAGGAATGACCACAGGAAGTCAGGTGTGGATGTCACATGGAGATACAATATTAAAATCCGGAAAAAACTTTATTACCATCTGCAGTACGAATGATGTAGAATTTGGCGGTTTTCAGATTGACGGTGAAAAAACCTTTGGGATACAGTTTCATCCGGAGGTGTATCACACAACCGAAGGCAAAATATTACTAAAAAATTATATTGTGGATGTTTGTGGATGTTCTCAGACATGGACGCCGGCTTCGTTTATTGAGACAACGATTAACAGGTTAAAACAAAAGCTTGGAAACAACAAGGTGGTTTTCGGAATATCGGGAGGAGTTGATTCTTCGGTTGCGGCTATACTCATAAACAGAGCAATTGGCAACAAGTTGTTTTGCATTTTTGTTGACAATGGATTGTTGCGAAAAAATGAGTATGAAGATGTACTGAAATCATATTATAAGATCGGGCTTAATGTAAAAGGTGTTGATGCCAGGGACCGTTTTCTGGATGCCTTAAAAGGAGTTACTGAACCGGAACAAAAAAGGAAGATAATTGGAAAAACGTTTATTGATGTTTTTGAAGAAGAAGCAAAAAATATTGAAGATGTAAAATGGTTAGGGCAAGGTACAATTTATCCTGATGTTATTGAATCGGTTTCGGTTAAAGGGCCTTCTGCAACAATTAAATCACACCATAATGTTGGAGGATTGCCTGTTCGTATGAAACTGAGTGTTGTGGAACCACTAAATTCTCTATTCAAAGATGAAGTGAGGAGAATTGGAAAAAGCCTGAATATTTCTGATGTTTTATTGAGCCGCCATCCATTTCCCGGCCCGGGACTTGGAATAAGAATACTTGGCGATGTTACTGAAGAAAAGGTGAGAATACTACAGGAAGTAGATTTTATATTTATTAATGGATTGAAAGAGAATGGATTGTATGACAAAGTATGGCAGGCTGGGGCAATATTACTGCCGATTCAATCGGTTGGTGTAATGGGCGATGAAAGGACTTATGAAAATGTAATTGCTTTAAGAGCAGTTGGATCCACAGATGGGATGACAGCAGATTGGTCGAAATTACCTTACGAATTTCTGGAAAAAGTTTCAAGTGATATTATCAATAAAGTAAAAGGTGTAAACAGGGTAGTTTATGATATAAGTTCAAAGCCACCTGCTACAATTGAATGGGAATAAAAAGGATAGTTACTTATAGTTAGAAAACATATGTTAGCTAAAAGCAAAATTTTAAGTATAATTATTATTTCGATAGTTTTTTTTGTAAATATCACATATGCCCAGGAAAAACCTGTAATAAAAAATCCTGATAAGATTGAAGTCATAAATGGAGTGCGGTATTATATTCATATTGTTCAGGCAAAGCAAACCGTTTATTCCATTGCACAAGCTTATTTTGTTACAGTTGAGGATATCGAAAAAACAAATCCTGAAGCAAAACGAGGCATTCATCCTAATCAATTATTGAAAATTCCGGTAATTGAACATAAGGAAAAAAGACTAGAAGAGGTGGTTAATGATAGTAACTATATTTATCACCAGATCAAATCACAAGAAACACTATTTGGAATTAGTTTGAAATATAAGGTAACGGAAGAAGATATCCGAAAAGTCAATCCAAAACTCGGAGTATATCCAATAATAGGGGAGGTATTAAGAATTCCTTATATGCCAACCAAAGCCGGCACTATTGTTGAAAATCCGGTTAAGGATACAGTACCAAAAGTTGCAGAAAAAAACCCGAAAAAATTATTCAAACATAAAGTTAAACGCCAGGAAACAATCTATAGTCTGACAAAAAAATATAATATTACTGAGGAGCAATTATATAAATATAATCCAGTGCTCAAAGATGGCTTGAAGAAAGGACAGTGGATTTTTATTCCGGTAGTATCTGAATTAGGTGAGGCTGTTAGCATTGATTCTACTCAGTTAATAAGAATGATAGAAAACAAGTTTAACGTAGAAAAAGAAACGGAGAAGCTGTACAACTTTGCTGTGAAAAGTGAAGTTTACAATGTTGCTCTTATGCTTCCATTGTACCTGGATGAGATTAATAGTATTGAAGTTCATGATGTTATGAAAATTGAAAGAGCTGAAACATACAAATCATTCAGTTTTATTCAGTTTTATGAAGGATTTATGTTAGCTGTTGATACACTTCAGAAGTCAGGATTGTCAATTAAACTATTTGTTTATGATGTAAATGTAAATCTTGATAAACTTGAAACTATACTTTCAAATCCTGAAATGAACGAGATGGATTTAATTGTCGGGCCACTATTTACTACTAGTTTTAAAGTAGTTTCGAGATTCGCCAAAGAAAATGATATCAATATTATCAACCCTTTTTCGCCAAAGGTAATGTTGATTGAGGATAATCCACAGGTGTTTAAGATTATTCCTTCATTTGCTGATCAACTTATTCGTGTATGTGAGTATATCTCCGATTCGTTTACAAATGGAAATATAATTCTTGTTCACAATGGTTCTGACCAGGAAATGAAATATGCCGAATTAATTAAAAGCAAATTCAACATCAATCATGATACTTTTAATCCCGGGATAAAAGAGATTATTTGTTCACCGACTGGAAGTGTAGAGGAAGTGCTCAGAAGTTTTGTAGTTGGGAAAGAAAACATTTTAATTACACTGTCAAACAATGAAGTATTTATATTGAATTTTATCAGACATTTGAAAAATCAGGACGAGAAATATAATATCTTTTTATTTGGTATGCCCGAGTGGCAGAATTATAATATTGAAACAAGGTTCCTTTTGAAACTTAGGTTTCATACATTCCTGTCTTCTTATGTTGATTATGATAACGAACATGTTGAAAAGTTTATATTTTCATTTCGAAAAAAGTATTTAACTGAACCATCTTTGGAAAAATTTGCGTTTCAGGGGTATGATATTGGCCTGTATTTTCTTTCTGCATTAAATATGTTCGGTAGGGATTTTGATAAATATCTCAAAGAGTTTGATGTTGATTTACTCCATACCAAATTTGATTTCAGAAAGGAAAATAATGACGGTTTTAAAAATCAATACATCAATATTGTTCGATATGAAGATTTCAAGCTTATTGATGTAAGAAAGCTCCAGCTAAAAATGCTGAAGGAGGAATAGTTTTCTATTGTTCCTTTATTTGTTTGTACAAGTCTCGTTTTACGGGATCTAAGGCATTTAATTCTATCGGCAGGATACTGTCGATTTTTTATCTCATATCAATAATATCGTAATCACGATACTTGGATTTGTTGAAAGTGAATTTCGATTCAGGAATATTTACATTTGGTTTAAATGTGTCGATTTGATAAGTAAAAATACTCCCGTTTTTATCATAAATCGCAAAACTAACAATTTGAGCCTTAAATTTATCGATGGTTAACCTGACTTTAAAATAGGATTTGCCTTTTAATGGAACACAGTCGATGATTTGAACTGTTTTTCCATTTTCTTTAGTTTCCTTGATCAATTTTGATTTATATTTCTCATAATATGAAGTCAGAAGTTTGTTAGGGCTTAATGATTCATTATCTACTTCAATAGTATTTATTTGAACCTCTTCAGCATCTTTAATTATTGTCCAAACAGTTTGGCCATTATTAATAACTATTTGTCCTGCTATTTCCAGGTGGTATTTTTCTCCTTTAATAAGGATTTCCCCTTTTTTACTTTCATCAATATTTGCTTTTTCATTTTTCATCTTATAAGTAAAGTTAACCTCAATTGTTTTATAAGATTTTGTTTTTGCAGTTACTTTTTTAAGTATCTCTTTAGCTTTCTTTTCACTTGTTTGGGCAGATAATGAACAAACAAGCACAGTAATAAATAATATTATATATAGTTTCTTCATTTTGAATTATTTTTATCAAAATTATTCTCTTTCAAAAACTGTTCCAAAGATAGTTCATCTTTTATTTTTACTTCTCTTGCTTTACTGCCTTCAAACGGGCCAACAATACCGACAGCTTCAAGTTGATCGATAATCCGGCCTGCCCTGTTATATCCGAGTTTTAGTTTACGTTGAAGAAGCGAAGTTGAACCGTGCTGATGCAATACTATTATTCTTGCGGCATCCTCAAAAAGCTCATCTTTATCATCTGTGTTAAAATCTTTGCACGATTCAGATTCTTCGTCAAGGTATTCTGGCAGATGAAATGCATCAGGATACCCTCTTTGAGATCCTATGAATTCAGTAACTTTATCAACTTCATGTGTGTCGACAAAAGCACACTGGAGCCTTACAACATCACTACCTGTTGCAAAAAGCATATCGCCACGGCCAATCAACTGGTCAGCACCTCCTGTATCGAGAATTGTCCTGGAATCGATTTTTGAGATAACACGAAATGCAATTCGTGCCGGAAAGTTTGCTTTTATTGTTCCTGTAATAATATTCACTGACGGGCGCTGAGTGGCAATGATCAGATGGATCCCTATTGCACGGGACAACTGGGCAAGCCTTGTCAATGGGGTTTCTATTTCTTTCCCTGCTGTCATAATCAGATCGGCGAATTCATCAATGATCAAAACCAGATAAGGAAGAAAACGGTGGCTATCATTAGGATTAAGCTTTCGTGCTAAAAATTTTACATTGTATTCTTTGATGTTTCTAACTTGTGCTGCTTTTAACAGATCATATCGTTGATCCATTTCTATATTTAATGAATTCAAAGTACGAACTACTTTACGCGTATCAGTAATGATCGCTTGCAAGAGGAAAAAGCTGT